>JAEEGG010001201.1_pt1 | contig 70961 bp, 53 predicted proteins | sample 9134161 | NCBI WGS metagenome assembly JAEEGG01 (sample SAMN16246543, study PRJNA631951) | gut metagenome | biome: gut microbiome; feature: rumen; material: CR-attached | host: Bos | place: Iran: Karaj | collected 2018-10
TTTTCAAGCCTCGTCGGTGCGTGTTTGGGCCCGTTTTCCGCACCGATGGGCCCGGATTGCCTCATTCGTGTGGGTCTGGGCCCGATTTCCGCACAAATGGGCCCGGATTGCCTCATTCGTGCGTGTTTGGGCCGGTTTTCCGCACAGATGGGCCCGGATTGCCTCATTCGTGTGGGTCTGGGCCCGATTTCCGCACAAACGGGCCCGGATTGCCTCATTCGTGCGTGTTTGGGCCCGATTTCCGTACGAACGGGCCGGGATGGCCTCGTCGGTGCATGTTTGGGCCAGTTTCCCGCACAAACGGGCCGGGATAGCCTCGTCGGTGCATGTTTGGGCCTGTTTTCCGCACAGATGGGCCCGGATTGCCTCATTCGTGCGTGTTTGGGCCCGATTTCCGCACAAACGGGCCGGGATAGCCTCGTCGGTGCGTGTTTGGGCCAGTTTTCCGCGCAAATAGGTCCGGTAGAGGGGGCAATATGAAAGAATATGGAAAGGGTCAGAGGGAACTGATGACATCGAGGGTGAAAAGGAGGGCTTGGGCGAGGAAGTCGGTGAGGGAGGCGAAAATGTGGGTTGCAGCAGGGGAGGCGCCTAAACCCTGAAGGATGATGGAGGTGACTGCTGAAGCCATCAAGGAGGATGTGAGCGGAAGTGCCAGGAGGTTCGTGATGAGAAAGAATCTTGGGAAAGTGTGGAAGCGGATCCACACAAGCGGCGCAGTGAAGACCTGGCATGATACGGTCAGGGCTGCGGCCTGCCAAATCCGGCAGACAAGCGGGTCGATCAAGCTCGACCAAATCGATGGGGAATCGGGAGATGGGGCGGAGGGATACCAGGCGGAGAGGCGGGGATAGAGGACTGTGATGCCGGTCATAGCGAGGTAGGACAACTGGAATCCGAGGGTGGTGATGACGTCAGGCCGGATAGCGAGCTGGAGGGTCAGAGCTGTCATAAGGATCCGGACCGGATTGGTATGACGTTCAGGGAAAATGGAGCAGGTCTCCCGTATCAGGATGAACAGGAAGGCGCGGACTATGGAAGGGCCGGCTCCGGTGCCGACGGTATAGAATCCGGAAAGCAGAACTATGAGGATACTTCGGAAGCGTCGGAGGACTGGAGTGTTGCCGGCGACAGACAGAACTCGGCTGACAATCAAGTAGATGACTCCCAAATGGAGGCCGCTGAGGGCGAGGATGTGGGAGGCTCCGCTGCCGCGGAAAGCGGCAGTCTGTTCCGGAGTTAGGCCGCTGCGGTCGCCGGTCAGCAATGCGCTGACCAGCGAACCCGTGCTGTCGTGGCCGAACGGAATGGAGGCGATGAGCCGGCGAAGGCCGGCGAGGGCCCCTGCGGCCATCCGGCCGGCGGTGCCCGCCTCCGGCCGCGGCAGCGCCCCCGCCGACAGGCAGCAGAACAGCCCGGCCAGGAAGAAAAGCAGTAAATAGGGGAGGGAATCGGTCCGGCGGCGGAATATGGTGTATAGCAGACCGGCGGCGGCCAGCAATGCCGCCCCTGCGATGAAGCCGGCAGTCATCGGACCGGGAAAACTGCCTGCAATGCTGCGAAGGGCGCCGGATGATGGCAAGCCGGCCGGACCGCCACCGGCCAACGCCGCTTCGACGGCGGCGCCGGCGGCCACCCCGGCCGTGAACGGCAGCGATACCGCCGCCATATCCCAAGAGTCTTCCATAGTTCCCGTTCAGTTTTGCTAAAGTATTCATTATTTCCTAACTTTGCAGTCCCGAAAAGATTATCAAAAGCCAATAAATATGATCATTCTTGTAATTAACTGCGGAAGCTCTTCCATCAAGTACCAGCTTCTGGACATGAAGAGCGACGACGTTTACGATCTCCTCGCCAAGGGCCTCGTCGAAAAGATCGGCCTTCCCTGCGGATGCATCACGCACCGCCCCACCGGAAAGGACAGGATGGTGAAAGAAGTCGCCATCCCCGACCACAAGGTCGGAATGCAGCTTGTCATGGACGCTCTCGTGGACCCCGTTTACGGCGTTCTGTCCTCCTTCGACGACATCGAGGCTGTAGGTCACCGTATCGTCCAGGGTGCGGACTTCTTCTCCGGCAGCGCCATCGTCAATGAAGACGTCATCTCCAAGATCGAGATCTGCTGCGACTTCGCTCCGCTCCACAATCCCGCCCACCTGCTCGGTATCCGCGCCGTCCAGCACGTCCTGCCTTCCGTGCCCCAGGTCGTTACCTTCGACACGGCATATCACCAGACCATGCCAGACTACGCATTCATGTATGCCCTTCCGTACGAGTATTATCAGAAGTACCGCGTCCGCCGTTACGGCGCCCACGGCACCTCCCATCAGTTCGTCGCTTACAAGGGAGCCAAATTCGTCGGCCTGGACATCGACCACTCCAAGATCATCACCTGCCACATCGGCAACGGCAGCTCCATCTCCGCCATCGTCAACGGCAAGGTAGTGGACACCTCCATGGGTTTCACCCCGCTCGAGGGTATGATCATGGGTACCCGCTGCGGCAACATCGACCCCAATGTCGTCCCTTACATCATGAAGAAGGAGAACCTCACTCCCGACCAGATGACGGATATCATGAACAAGAAGAGCGGCTTCCTCGGCCTTTCGGGCCTGTCTTCCGACGCCCGTGACCTCGATGCAGCCGCCAACGCCGGCAACTATCGCGCGAAGCTCGTCTTCAAGAAGCTCGCTTACGACATCATCAAGATAGTCGGCTCCTACATCGCCGTCATGGACGGTGTGGACGCCATCTTCTTTACGGCCGGCATCGGCGAGAACAACGCCCGCCTGCGCCGCCGCGTCTGCGAGAACTTCTCCTACATGGGACTCAAGTTCGATTTCGAGGCCAATGTCGCCCAGGGCGTCGACACGATGCTCTCCACCCCGGACTCCAAGGTCAAGGTAGCCCTCATCACCACCGACGAGGAGCTCGTCATCGCACGCGATACCATGCGCCTCGTGATGGCCGGCGAAGAATAGTGATTATTCAGTGGGGAAGGATTCTTCCTCTACGTAGAACATATTCCTCTTGGGAAGCAGGGCCGAGCAAGCGGCTCTGCTTTTTTGGAACATCTCCGTGGTGAACGGAGCCAGTCCGGCTCCGCGCCACGTGCTGGTGTTGGTGACCAGTATCCAGCATTCCCCGTCGGGAAAATACTTGATGAGCGCGCTGGTGCCCGAGAAGGTACCTGTCCTGGTCCATTCCCCCGTGGGCTTTGTGTCGTTCCAGCCCAGGGAGAAAGTGTCAGGGTCGAACCATTCAGTCATCCTTCGGACGCTCTCCACGCTGATGATGTCCGGGACTTCCGGCCTCCCGTCAATGGATGCGACGAAGCGCATCAGCTCCGGAGTGGAGGCCGCCCAGGCCCCGGCCCCTGACAGCGTGGGGATGTCGTTGCCGCCGTAGCAGCGCACGACTTTGCGGCCGCTGTTGTTGAACTCGTCCACCGGCTTGTCGTCCGGCTGGACATAATACCTCACCTCGTTGGGATACTTGTCTTCATAATAGTTGCCGGCGATATGGAAATCCAGGCAACCCGCAGGCTTCAGTATATTCTCCTGCATCCACGTCTCGTAGTCTGTACCCGTGACTTTTTCGATGACCATGGACAGCAGGAGGAACCCGAAATTGGAGTACTCCTGCGTCTCTCCGGGTACGAAAACCAGGGGCCTTCTCAGCTGAACACGCACCAGCATGTCCTGGTCCGGGGGAGTCCTCAGGCGGTTCTGCTGCATTATTGTCCGGGTGCTGAACATCGGGTCGCCGCCCTTGGTGGAGAATCCTCCCTGGTGGCGCAGCAGATGCTCGACGGTGATGTCGTAATACAACGAATCCTTTATGATCGAGGTCCAGACGGAGTCGCAAAGTATGCCTTCGGGGCCGAAAACCCTGTCGTAAAGCGACAGGCGCCCCTGCTCCTCCAGTTTCATTATTCCGGTGGCGGTAAGCAGCTTGGAAACCGAAGCAAGCCGCAGGATATTCCGCGGCGACATCTCCACCTTCCTTTCCTTGTCGGCCCAGCCGTATCCCTTGGCGAACATCAGCGAGTCGTTTCGCATTACGGAGAGCGACAGGCCCTGGATGCGCCAGTACTGCATGAACTCGCGCACTTCCCGATCTATTTCCTGGAAGGATGCGCTGTCTGACATTGCGTTTGTGAGAGTCTCGTTCAATATGGCGTTCACGGGCGGCGGAGCCGGTTTCGGCCTGTGGGCGGCGATGAAAACCAGCACCGTGACGAGCAGCGCCGCGGCGGCGAGAGGAGCATATATCCTCGATGCCTTCATCGGATCAGGCCGCATTTGCGGCCGAAATCGATGATGAAGTCGGCCGTCCCTTCGATACCGAGAATGGAAGAATCGACGCAGAGGTCGTAGTTGGACGCCACGCCCCAGCTGCCGAATGTAAGGTAATTGTAATAGGCCTCGCGGTCGCGGTCCCGCTTCGCTATCATGTCCTCCGCTTCCTCCAGGGTGATGCCTTCGCGCTCCGCAACATCCTTCTTACGCACCTCCAGCGGGGCCGTGATGAAAACGTCCAGACACTCTTTCTCCCTAAGGACATAGTCCGAAGCCCTTCCGACGAAAATGGCAGGCCCTTGCTGGGCGAGTTCAAGGATCACGTCGCTTTGGATCTTGAACAGGCGATTGTCGTTGAGGTAGTTCTCAGTACTGCCATATCTGTTGATGGAGCCGAGGAAATTGGCAAGGGTGAAATTGCTCTTGTGTTCATCCCTCTTCTGGAACAGATCCTTGCTGAAACCGCTTTTCTGTGCGGCTTCGGCAATCAGTTCGTTGTCATAGACGGGGATGCCGAGCCTGTTGCCCAGCGCCTCGGCTATGCGGCGTCCGCCGCTGCCGAACTGTCTGCCGATATTGATGATGGTGTAGCTCATGGTGCGTCAGGATATGGTGCTGCCGAGGGCGGACGGATCGTCACCGTCACTCAGCTTGTTGAACTTGCGGAACAGGTTTATGATCAGTATGGCGGACACGATGATGTTGAGCGAGTCCGAGATAGGGAAACTCATCCATACGCCCTTCTCCTGCAGCCAGATAGGAAGGGTATAGATGAGCGGGAGCAGGAACAGGAGCTGACGCGTGAGGGAGAGGAAAATGGATTTCTTGACCATTCCGAGGCACTGGAACAGGTTGCCGGACACCATGCCGAATCCGACCAGCGCGAAAGCGACGTTCATTACCCTGATGCCGTGCGAAGAGATGCGTATCATCTCCGGGTCATTGGTGAACAGGCTTACGGCCTGCACCGGTATGAATTCCGAAACGATGAAACACAGCGTGGTGACCAGCACCTCCCATTTCGCTGTCAGGATGAAAATCTCCTTAACCCTGGAATACTGGCGTGCGCCATAGTTGTATCCCGCGATCGGCTGCAGGCCCTGGTTGAAACCCATGCACACCATGACGAAGAGCATGGTGATACGGTTCACGATGCCGTAAGCGCCGATCGCCAGGTCTCCGCCGTACTTGCGCAGCTGCTGGTTGATGAACAGCGCGACGAGGCACGAGGCGGCGTTCATCATGAAGGGGCCGAGTCCGATGGACAGCGACTGCTTTGCGATCCTCCAGTCAAGCTGGAACAGCGGGCGCGGGAAATGCAGGAAATTGCTTTTCCTCGACAGATACCTGAAGGAATATGACAGCGCCATCGTCTGGCAAAGCACCGTAGCAAGCGCGGCACCTTGTATGCCCATGTCAAGTCCGAATATGAAAATAGGGTCAAGTATGGCGTTGGAAGCCACTGTGAAGAGGGTGAGGCCCATTGCCAGCTTGGGGTTCCCAGCTGACCTGATGATGCCGTTGAAACCGAAGTAAAGATGCGTGATGACGTTGCCCAGCAATATGATGGTCATGTAGCTGCGGGCGAACGGCAGAGTGTTCTCGCTTGCCCCGAAGAAATACAGGATGGGGTTCAGGAAAGCCAGCGTCACCACCGTGAAGAGTATGCTGATCACGACGTTGAGGGTAAGGACGTTGGAGAGCACCTTCTTGGCGGTGTCGTAGTTCTTCTGCCCCAGAAGGACGGAGATCAGTGTCATGGCCCCCACGCCAACCAAAGTGCCGAGGGCGGCCGATAGGTTCATCAGCGGAAATGTGACGGCAAGGCCGGAGATGGCATAGGACCCTACGTCCTTGATATGGCCGATATAGATACTGTCGACCATATTGTATAACGAAGCCGCGGTCTGGGCGATGATGCCCGGGACCGCGTACATCTTAAGAAGTTTTCCAATCTTCTCGTTTCCGAGCTCAGTGGGAGCGGCACCTGAAACAGCCATCGGTCACCGCTATTTTGTAGTACCCAGCATCTCGATGTCGAAACGCAGGGGGGAGAAGGGAGGTATGGAACCCTGCGACTCTCCCTTGTATCCGATATCGGAATAGAAAACGCACGTACCTTTCTCTCCTTTCTTCATCCTGGACACGCAAAGAGCAAAGCCTTCTATGACATCGGTGATCTCCTTGTAGTCGCTGTTCATGGTAACTCCGAGCGGTTCATAGGTCTTGCTCGAAGAATACAGCCCGGCATCCTTGGCCGTGTTGGCGTCGGACGTGTCGAATACCTTACCGTTGAGGAGGCTTCCGGTATAGTTGACATATACCTTCGTGCCGGATGAGAACGAGGTAGTGTCAGTCGGAGGTTCGGTCTGGATGTAGTAGAATCCGTACTTGACCGAATCGACGGGGTGGGAATACTGATGGACCAGATACCTGGAAACCGAGTCGATTTGCCAGAGAGCGATGTCCTTGATGACTTCGTGGACGGTGACGCTGTAGATGCAGTCGTCGCCGGTAACCTTGTCGAGATACTCCTGCTCGGTTTCATAGCGGGATGAAGTGTCGAACCATCCGGGAATGACTGCCTTGCGGCTGCCTCCGACACGCATGGGGGTGAGAACCATCTCCTGACCCGCGGTGAATCCGGCGACCGAGCGGAGCTTGACGACGGGGCCGTAGTATTTGGAGTCGCTGTATGTGCCGATCTGCTTGGCGACCTCCGCATCGGTGGTTTCCTTGATGTTGCCGTCCAGATCCGAAGAAGTATAGGTGACGTATGCGAAAGGATAATCTTCAGCCTTGCCGACCGAAGCGCCGGAACCGGCGGTCTCATCGAGGATGTAGATGCCCATCCCTTCCCTCATGGCGTCCGGGTGGTTGATCTTCATCCATGCGTCGAAATACCTCTTGTTGCCGTCGTTCAGGCCGGATGATTCCGACCGGAAGCACGAAGTGCACAATGATGCGGCCGCAGCCGCGATGAGCAGTATATTAAGCTTGTTCATATCTTTAATTCTCGACTTGTTGCACCCATATCCTGAATGCCAGGGGGGAGTTTGCAGGAATCGTGCCGATTTTGTTCTTGCCGAAGGCATATTTGCCGGAGAAGAGGATATAGCATTCCTCGCCTTCCCTGACGCCGGCCAGGCCGTTGCGGAGCCCTTCGAGCATGTCCTTGTCCGCAAGGTCGATCTCGAGGGGCTCGGACATGAGGGAGTCGTCGGTAAGCTTCCAGTTTACGGAAGATGCGAAATCCTTGTTGTTCGTGGCGAAAAGGTAGGAGTTGGAGACCGATCCGGAGCTGAAGTTGTATCCGGCGTAGTACACCGAAACCTTGCCTCTGGCCGTAGCCTCGACTCCTTCTCCCTCGGAGATGACCACGCGGGTAGACCCTCCGTTGTGAACGACTCTGACATCGGGATTGGAGCTCTGCTGGTTCACGACGAACTTCTCTATCCTCTCCTCCTGATTGGCGTACATAAGCTCCCTGCTTTCCTTGGTGCAGGAAAGCAATGCTGTGGATGCCAGCAGCAGCGACGCCAGGTATGTAAGTCTAATCCTCACTTTCAAAATACTCATTCACAACTTTCTCGATATAACTTCCGGCAAGCGATGCGTCCGCGATGTCTTCGGGGAAGAAAAGCTTGCCTCCGGAAGCCTGTTCATGCCCGCCGCCGTGGAAATACCGTTTCGCCAGGCGGTAGGCGGAAGTCCCGCGTTTCGAGCGGACGGACACCCTGAAGAGCCCGATGTCCTCCTTCAGGAAAATGCTGAGACGGACTTTGTCCATCGTCAGGGGCATGTTGACCAGCCCCTCCATCTCGCCTTCGCGGATACCGTAGCCGGCCAGTTCGGAGGCTCTGGCAACTATGTACGCCGCTCCGCAGGGAAGGATGCGCATGTTGTCCTTGAGCAAGTGTCCCATCATCCGCAGGCGGTTCTCCCGGCCGCGGTTGTAGATCTCGTTTATGACCGAGTCCCTGTCCACTCCTGCCGCCAGCATCAGCGATGCCATTTCGAAGGTACTCGGAAAAACTGAATTTGCAAAATTGTTGGTGTCCGTAGTCATGCCCGCGAGCAGTGCGCGCAGTATCGGCATAGGCAGCTTCGATGCATCGCCTCCGGCGTCTTCTGTGCCAAGCAGTATCCAGAACAGAAGCTCGCATGTCGATGATATCTCCGTCTCCGAAAACACGAGGTCGAAGTCCTCCTCTTTCGGACCCAGGTGGTGGTCTATCAAGACTTTGCGGGCCTTCGAGGCCTGAAGGTCCTCCTGCATGCCTTCCGCTCTGTCGAACCCGCTGATGTCCAGGCAGACGACCAGGTCGCAGCCGGCGATCCACTCCTCGACAGCCTTAGGCTCGATGTCCCGCTGGAGGACCTTGCCGTCGCAGACTCCGTCCATTACGAACAGGATATTGGCGGGGCAGGCGTTGGGCAGCAGCAGACGGGCGTCGAGGCCGTGGGCAAACAGCCATGCGGTCATGGCTGCAGCGCTGCCCACGGCGTCGCCGTCGGGCCTCGTATGGGTCACTACGGCGGCGCGGGAGGCTGATCCCAGCATACTTTCAAACTGGCTTATCTTCCCTTCTGTGACGGTCGCGGTCATGTCGTTTTTTTTCCAGTGCAAATTTACAAAGATTATTGCATTTCATAAATCATTTTTATAACTTTGTCCGACATTTGATTATAATAAAACTCAAGAATAATGAACGGATTTCTTAAAAAGCTTTTGACTTGGCTCGTCCTTCCTGCCATCATCGTCGCATTGGTGTACGCTATCGTGACCAGCATCCTGAAGCCTGTTAACTTCAACAAAGAGACGGCCCGCCGCACCGAGGTCGCCGTCCAGCGTCTCAAGGACATCCGTACCCTCCAGGTAGCCTACAAGAGCGTGAACAACAAGTTCTGCTCCACCGTCGACTCCCTTAAGGATTTCTATCTCAATGGGAACATGGAGGTCGTCATGCAGGTGGGTTCGCAGGATGACTCCCTCGCCGTCGCCCATACCGAGGCTGTCAAGAAGGCCAACAGGAAGATTACCGGCGCCGACCTTTACCAGATGTATCTGAACGGTGACAAGAACCTCGTGTTCTCCGTCGCCAGCAAGATCCCCGTGAGGGATACCCTTTTCAAAGGCCGCGACGACTTCAATGTCGATTCCCTCAAGTACATCCCGTTCTCCGGCAAGGAGCCTGTCCAGATGGAAGCCATCACCAAACTCGTTTCCGGTGTCAACGTTCCCCTCTTCGAGGCCAGGATGCCTTACAAGCTCCTCCTCAAGGGTATGGACAACCAGCTCCGCATCAATCTCGATGCCGAGAGAAGGGACCAGAACCGTTACGAAGGACTCCAGGTCGGCAGCATTTCGGCACCTAACAACAACGCCGGAAACTGGGAGTAGTTCCGATGGATCAAATACAGAAGAACCGGATATCCATTCAAGTCTCCTTGAGTGGATATTCTTTTAGATGCGGGCGGGACGGGCAAATGCAGGCGTCCGGCTGGCTGGGCCCCGGCAGCGTTTTCACCACGCCGGAGTTCCAGCGCAGGTACGACGCCGTGGACATTTCCCTGTTCACCCCCAAGTGTACGCTGGTGCCGGAGGCTTTCTTCAATCCGGCTGATGCGCGCGAAATGCTGTCGGGGGTGGTGCCGCTGCGTCCTGAAGATTCCGTTTCTTATGTGTCGGTCCCAGAGTTCGGGGCTGTCCTTCTGTACTCCAATTCCATCGACGAGTCGCTGTCCAAGGTCCTTTCGCAGACGGTCCTTCTGACATCGGGCGAATCCGCTCCGGTCTATCCGGAGTTGTACTATATCCTTAAAGAGCTTCCGCTCTGTCCCGAGTACAATCGCATCCTTGCTTCGTACCGGGACGGTTACCTGCATCTGGCAGTGGCGCAGGGCAAGACCCTGCTGCTGGCCAATGTGTATAAGGCCGTGGATTTCACGACGGCCGAGTACTTCCTTTTCCTTGCTCTCAAGACCCTGCAGCTCAATCCGGAGGTATCCACCATCAGCTGGAGGACGCCGCTGTCTTCCGAAGAGGAGATGTCGCTTTACCGATACTTCAAAGCCGTCGAGGTGCTATGAGGATCATCGGAGGGCGCCTGAAGGGCAAGGTCATCAATCCTCCTGCGGGATACCGCGCCCGTCCTACGACGGATTTCGCCAAGGAGGGCCTTTTCAATATACTCAACAACGAGTACGAGTTCGAGGACCTGAAAGTCCTTGATCTTTTCGGCGGTACCGGAGCTATCGCTTTCGAGTTCGCCTCCCGTGGTGCGGCGCGGGTCTATTGCGTTGAGATGGAAAGGGCGAATGCCTCATTCATCAAGACGGAAGCCGCACGACTCGGCCTGTCGAATGTCACTATGGTGCGCGACAATGTCTTCGATTTCCTCCCCATCTGCCGGGAAAAGTTCGATATAGTCTTTGCGGATCCGCCTTATGCCCTTGAAGGCCTTGATACTCTTCCGGACAAGGTTCTCGGACATGGCATACTGCACCCCGGATGTTATTTCATCCTCGAGCACGGCGATGAACATTCCTTCACCGCGCACCCTCGTTTCATAAAGGAGCGCGCGTACGGGCGCGTGCATTTCTCATTCTTCGAAGAAGCCTAGGACCGTCTGACTCTGACGTAGAGCAGAAAGTCCAGCGAAAGCGCAATGGCGGCTGAGATTCCCAGTCCCGCCCACATAGGCAGTCCAAGTCCTATCTTCTGGGTGAGGATATAAGTCAGACAGACGATGGTCATGAAGATGGCGGGAATCTCTGTGATCAGATGCCAGTGTGCTCCCTTTGTCTTGGCAAGGTAGACGGTGATCGCCCAAAGGGTGAAGATCGACAAGGTCTGGTTGGCCCATCCGAAATATCTCCAGATGGTATTGAACCCGTTCTCATCCGCGATATTGAACCATATCAGCAGGCATACGACCGCGAACAGCGGGATGCATATCTTGAGGCGGTTGCCTACAGGTCTCTGGTTCAGGTGAAGCGCGTCGGCCAGGGTCAGCCTGGCGCTTCGAAGGGCGGTGTCGCCCGTAGTGATCGGGGCGGCCACGACGCCGAGGATGGCGAGGATGCCGCCGACGAGTCCGAGCCAGGACTGCGAGACCTTGGTCACTACCGTGGGGGCTGCGGCGCTGAGGTCGGATCCGACTTCCGCAGCTCCGCCGTCGAAGAAGAAGTATGAAGAGACAGCCGCCCATATCAGGGCGACGAGGCCTTCGGTGATCATGGCTCCGTAGAAAATCGGCCTGCCGATCTTCTCATTCTTCATGCAGCGGGCCATCATAGGGCTCTGGGTCGCGTGGAAACCGCTGATGGCTCCGCAGGCTATTGTGATGAACAGGCAGGGGAAGATACTCTGTCCGTTCATTCCGATGGACGGGCCGCGGTTCTGCAGGCCGTCCCAGAACTCCGGGATGGAGGGCCACTTGACTATCAGGCCGCCCAGCAAGCCGACTGCCATGAAGATGAGGGCGAACGCAAAGATGGGATATATCTTTCCTATGATCCTGTCGATCGGAAGGAGGGTGGCGATGATGTAATAGATAACGATGACGGCCACCCAGAACATCATGGAGGCGGTAGTGCCGCTGCCGGCGATGCCGGCGATGTCTCCAAGGATGATGGCCGGGCTGTACACGAACACTGCTCCTACCAGTACGAGAAGCAGGACGATGAAGCACAGCATCACCTTCTTGACACCGTTTCCCAGATATTTGCCTCCGATCTCGGGCAGGTTGACACCGCCCTCGCGGAGGGAGATCATTCCCGAAAGGTAATCGTGGACCGCACCGGCGAAGATACATCCGAAAACGATCCAGAGGAATGCGGACGGTCCGAACTTGGCGCCCATGATGGCTCCGAAGATGGGCCCCGTGCCGGCTATGTTCAGGAACTGGATCATATAGACTTTCCAGCTCGGCATGGGGATGAAATCCACGCCGTCCTGCTTGGCGACGGCCGGCGTCGTGCGCGCCGGATCAGGCCCGAAAACCTTCTCTACGAATCTTCCATACAGGAGATAGCCCAGGACCAGGGCGCAGAGGCTGATGAGGAATGAAATCATTTCTGGAATATTTTACTCTTACAAATGTAAGAAATAAAGAAAAAAAGTGAATAAGTATTGTTGTTTTTCTGTGAATAATGAATATATTTGCATCGGTAGTGTATATATATTCACGCATTTATGAAGAACTTAGCAATCAACAAAGTCCTCCTGCTCGGTTCCGGCGCCCTCAAGATCGGCCAGGCGGGAGAGTTCGACTACTCCGGAGCTCAGGCTTTGAAAGCCCTGCGCGAGGATGGAGTGGAGACGGTGCTGATCAACCCCAACATCGCGACCGTCCAGACGTCGGAGGGCATTGCCGACAGGATCTATTTCCTTCCGGTCACTCCTTTCTTCGTGGAGAAGGTGATCGCCAAGGAGCGCCCTCAGGGCATACTCCTGTCCTTCGGAGGACAGACGGCTCTCAACTGCGGCGTCGAACTGTACCTCAGCGGCGTGCTCGAGAAGTATGACGTGCAGGTGCTCGGCACGCCTGTCAGCACCATCATGGATACGGAAGACAGAGAGCTCTTCGTCAAGAGGCTCGACGAGATAGGAGTACTGACCATCAAGTCTCATCCCGCGGGCAATCTCGAAGAGGCCAGGGCCGCCGCCCGCGACCTCGGCTATCCTTTAATCCTGCGTTCTGCATATGCCCTCGGAGGTCTCGGCTCCGGTTTCGTGGACAACGATGCCGAGCTTGAAGAGCTCTGCGCCAAGTCCTTTTCCTTCACTCCGCAGGTACTGGTCGAAAAGTCCCTCAAGGGATGGAAGGAGATCGAGTTCGAAGTCGTGAGGGATGCTGCCGACCGCTGCATCACTGTCTGCAATATGGAGAATTTCGACCCTCTGGGCATCCACACGGGTGAAAGCATTGTCCTCGCCCCTTGCCAGAGCCTGTCCAAGAAGGACGTCGATTACCTTACGGAACTTGCCGTCAAGATCGTCAGGCATCTCGGCATAGTGGGAGAATGCAACATCCAGTTCGCCTATGACGAGACGACGATGGACTACAGGGTCATCGAAGTGAACGCCCGTTTGAGCCGTTCCTCCGCATTGGCGTCCAAGGCCACCGGCTATCCTCTCGCATTCGTCGCTACGAAGATCGGCCTCGGCTATGAACTCCCAGAGATCAAGAACGATCCTCACGGCATCAAGAGCGCGTATTACGAGCCTGACGTGCAGTACGTGGTCTGCAAGATTCCCCGCTGGGATCTCGGCAAATTCCACGGCGTATCCAGGAAGATCGGTACAAGCATGAAGTCCGTCGGTGAAGTGATGGCTATAGGCCTGACTTTCGAAGAGACCATCCAAAAGGGGCTAAGAATGATAGGGCAGGGATCCAACGGTTTCGTCGGCAACAAGCCTTATGAAGTCGAAGACCTGGCCGATGCCCTGGCCAATCCTACGGATACCCGTATATTCGATATAGCCACGGCCATGTCCAAGGGTTGGTCGATAGACAGGATCAACGAGCTTACCAAGATCGACAAGTGGTTCCTGGAAAGGCTGGAGAACATAGTCCGTACCTGGGACACCCTCGGCGGATACGACAGCATCGATTCCTTGCCGGAGGACCTGCTCAGGCAGGCCAAGCGGCAAGGATTCTCCGACCGGCAGATAGCTTTTGCCCTCTACAAGGGCAAGGCTTCGCAGGCCGAAGAGGACGAGGTGCGCGCAAAACGTACCGGACTGGGAATAGTCCCCGTCGTGAAGCGCATCGACACGCTTGCCGCAGCGACTCCGGAGCAGTCCAACTACCTTTATTTTACATATAATGCTTCGGAGAATGAAGTCGCCTATGAAAAGGACGGGTGCTCCGTGGTGGTCCTTGGATCGGGAGAGTACCATATAGGCAGTTCCGTTGAATTCGACTGGTGCTCCGTCTCCTGCATGCAGGAGATCCGCCGCCAGGGATGGAGGGGGATAATGGTCAATTACAATCCCGAAACCGTCTCCACTGACTACGATATGTGCGACAGGCTCTATTTCGACGAGCTTTCGCTCGAACGTGTGATGGACATCATCGGACTCGAGACTCCGAAGGGAGTCGTAGTGTCCGTCGGAGGCCAGATTCCCAACAATCTCGCCGTGAAACTGGCGGAGAGGGGAGTCGATATCCTCGGCACTGCCGCGGAGGATATCGACAGGGCTGAGGATAGGCACAAGTTCTCTTCCATCGTTGACGCGCTCGGTATCGACCAGCCGCGCTGGAGCGAGCTTACCACTCTGGACGACGTCGACCGTTTCATCGGCGAGGTGGGTTTCCCGGTATTGGTGCGTCCTTCCTATGTCCTGTCCGGTTCCGCGATGAGCGTCTGCTACGACAGGAACACCCTTGTGAAGGTGCTGTCTAGGGCGGTGGAAGTTTCCGCCGAGCACCCCGTCATCATCAGCAAATTCATGAACAGGAGCAAGGAGATCGAATTCGACGCAGTCGCCGACGGCGGCCGCATACTCGTGTCCGCCATAGGCGAACACATCGAGTATGCCGGCGTCCACTCCGGCGACGCCACCATCCAGTTCCCTGCCCAGAAACTATATGTCGAGACGGTGCGCAAGGTCAAGGAGATCGCTGCGAAAATCGCTGCGGAGCTGCATATCTCCGGCCCGTTCAACATCCAGTTCCTCGCCAATGACAACAATGTGCGCGTCATCGAGTGCAACCTCCGTGCGTCCAGGAGCTTCCCCTTCGTGTCCAAGGTCCTCAAGACCAATTTCATCGAGATGGCCACAAAGGTGATGTTGGGTCAGCACCCCGAGCCGGTCGATACTGAGAGCCGACGGCTCGGTTACGTGGGCGTCAAGTCCGCGCAGTTCTCCTTCTCGCGCCTTCAGGAAGCGGATCCCCTCCTCGGAGTGGACATGGCTTCCACCGGCGAGGTCGGATGCCTCGGAGATGACGTTTATGAGGCTTTGCTCAAGTCCGTCATTGCGGTAGGATATGAGATTCCGAAGAAGCGGATCCTTATCTCGTCCGGCAACGCCCTCCAGAAGGCGGACCTGCTCTCTGCGTGCGATATGCTCGCGCGTCACGGTTACGAGATCCTTGCCACCGGCGGATCCTGTGATTACCTTCACGCAAACGACATTCCCGCGAAGCGCGTCCTCTTCCCGGACGAGAGCGAGAACCCCGTCATGTTGAGCCTTTGCCCTTCGGCTACGGACCTGATCCGTTCTCACGAAGTGGACATGGTCATCAACATCCCTAAGAACTTCACCGACGCTGAACTCGACAACGGCTACCGCATCCGCCGTGCCGCCATCGATGCCAACGTCCCACTCTTCACGAACGCGCGTCTTTCGACCGCTTTCATCAAGGCATTCTGCACCTTGTCTCCCAATGACTTGTCGATAAAGGCCTGGGATGAGTACAATTAATTTAAAAATATTTAGTATCTCCAAATAAAAATGCGTATATTCGCAGTTGTATTCGAATAAATATACACAAAATGTACGATAAGAACAGCAGGCAGAACACCATCAAGGAGCTGGTAAAGGCAGGGATGGTCCACAGCCAGGAAGAATTGCAGGAATTGTTGAATGAAAGGGGATTCGCGGCTACGCAGGCCACGCTCTCCAGGGACATGAAGGCCCTCGGCATCGTGAAGATGCATGATCCCGAGTTCGGTTACAGCTACAGGATGCCTTACGGGCAGGGAAACGGCGTCGCTTCCACTCCGAACATCATTTCCGCGGAAGGTATCCAGAGCATCGAGTTCTCCGGTTCCCTCGCGGTCATCAAGACCCGTCCGGGCTTCGCCAATGTCGTGGGTGCCATACTTGACGCCTCCCATATCGATTCCTTGATGGGAACCATCGCCGGAGACGATACGGTGCTCCTGGTCCTGCGCGACATCTATACCCGTTCAGAGGTATTGGATTCGCTCTCGCAGGTGCTTCCCGGCATCGTCCAGCTTGCCAAATGAATCAAAAGAATAAAATAAAAGTATATAAAATGAGCACAATCAAGGTTGAGGTTGCTTCAGAGAAGCACATCAAATATGTCGGCGAGATCCTGAAGACGATTGAAGACGCCACCAAGGTCCGGGGTACCGGTATCGCCAAGCGCAAGCCCGAGTATATCGAGCAGAAGATCAATGAGGGCAAGGCCATCATCGCTATGGACGGCGACAAGTTCGTCGGTTTCTGCTACATCGAATGCTGGGACCACGGTAAGTTCGTGGCCAATTCCGGTCTCATCGTCAAGGACGAATATCGCGGTCACGGAGTGGCGAAGAGGATCAAGTCGATGGCGTTTGACCTTTCCCGTGAGAAATTCCCCGATGCCAAGATCTTCGGTCTCACCACCGGCGCTGCCGTGATGAAAATCAATACCGAACTCGGGTACGTCCCCGTCACCTTCTCCGACCTCACTACGGACCCCACTTTCTGGAAGGGTTGCGAGAGCTGCGTAAACTACGATGTCCTCTGTCGCAACGACTGCACCCGCTGCCTCTGCACCGGCATGCTTTACGACCCTGCAAAGCACCCCGAATCCAGGAGGAAGAAGGTAGTCGTCGCCTACAGCGGCGGTCTCGACACTTCCTATACTATCATGTACCTGGCTAAGGAAAAGGGATATGACGTGTATGCCGCCTGCGCCAATACCGGAGGCTTCTCCGAGCGGCAGCTCAAGGAGAACGAGGAGCGTGCCTACAAGCTCGGTGCGAAGAAATACGTGACCCTCGACGTCACCGGAGAGTACTACGCCAAGAGCATCAAGTATATGGTCTATGGAAACGTCCTGCGCAACGGGACCTATCCCATCTCCGTATCTTCCGAGCGTATCTTCCAGGCCCTAGCCGTTGCGCGCTATGCCAAGGAGATCGGCGCGCAGGCCATCGCCCATGGCTCGACCGGCGCAGGCAACGACCAGGTCCGTTTCGACATGACATTCCTCGTGGCCGCTCCTGATATGGAGATCATCACCCTTACTCGCGACATGAACCTTTCGCGCAAGGAAGAGGTGGATTACTTGAACAAGAACGGCTTCAAGGCCGATTTCACAAAGCTTAAATACTCCTATAACGTAGGTCTCTGGGGCACTTCCATCTGCGGAGGCGAGATACTCGACTCCAAGCAGGGATTGCCCGAGAGCGCCTATCTCAAGCAGGTAACCAAGGAAGGCACCGAACAGATAGCCCTCGAGTTCAAGGCCGGCGTGCTTGTCGGCGTGAACGGAGTAAAATTCGACGACGGAGTCAAGGCCATTCAGAAGGTCGAGGAGATCGCTGCTCCCTATGGGGTAGGCCGCGACATGCATGTCGGCGACACGATCGTCGGCATCAAGGGTCGCGTAGGCTTCGAGGCCGCCGCCCCGATGCTTATCATCGCCGCCCACAAGTTCCTCGAGAAGTTCACCCTCAGCAAGTGGCAGCAGTACTGGAAGGACCAGGTGGCCAACTGGTACGGGATGTTCCTGCATGAGAGCCAGTATCTTGAACCCGTCATGAGAGACATCGAGGCCATGCTCGAGAGCAGCCAGCGCAACGTCAATGGCACCGTCACCATGGAGCTTCGCCCTTACGGCTTCTCCACGGTCGGAGTGGATTCTCCGGACGACCTCGTGAAGAACAAGCTCGGAGAGTACGGCGAAGGCGCAAAGGGCTGGACCAGCGATGACGCCAAGGGCTTCATCAAGGTCAGTTCCACTCCGCTTCGCGCCTATTATCTCACTCATCCCGACGAAGGGGAGGAGCTTGAGAAATGATAAGGGCCGGTATCATAGGGGGCGCCGGCTATACCGCCGGCGAACTCATCCGGATCCTGCTGAACCATCCGGATGTGGAGCTTGCTTTCGTGCATTCGACCAGCAATGCGGGAAACAGGCTCTGGGAAGTGCACTCCGGGCTCTTCGGAGATACTGAAATGCGTTTCAGTGCGGAGTTTGATCTCGGCGCGGTGGATGTGGTGTTCATGTGCTCCGGCCATGGCAAGAGCACGTCCTTCTGGGCTGAGAATGCCCGCCCTGCGGGATTGAAGGTCATCGACCTGGCCCAGGACTACAGGGATGAGAGCTGCGGCTACGTATATGGCCTGCCCGAGATCAACAGGGACAGGACGCGCGGAGCCCTGCTCCTCGCCAATCCCGGTTGTTTCGCCACTGCGATCCAGCTGGCCGTGCTGCCTCTGGCAGCCGCAGGCCTGCTGCGTTCGGACGTGGACGTCACGGCCATCACCGGTTCCACCGGAGCCGGGGTGAAGCCGGGCGCCACGACGCATTTCAGCTGGAGGAACAACAATGTCTCCGTGTACAAGGCCTTCGAACATCAGCACCTTATAGAGATAGGGATGAATGTCCGCAAGCTCCAGCCGGACTTCGAAGGCGCCGTGAACTTCATTCCCGTGCGCGGCGATTTCGCCCGCGGCATCCTGGCGTCCGCCCATACCCCTTGCGACCTGTCGCAGGAAGAGGCCGTTCAGCTTTACTCGGACTTCTACAAGGATGCCGCGTTTACCCATGTCTTCCCCGGCAATGTGGATTTGAAACAGGTGGTCAATACCAATAAGTGTCTGGTCTCCGTGGAAAAACACGGAGGACGCCTTCTGGTCAACTCCGTAATCGACAATCTGCTGAAAGGCGCCTCGGGCCAGGCTGTCCAGAACATGAACCTGATGTTCGGACTGCCGGAGGACTCGGGACTCAAACTCAAGTCTTCTGCCTTCTAAATCTAGGAATTATGGAATTATTCGACGTATATTCCCTCTTCGACGTCACGCCCGTACGGGCGAAGGGCTGCCGGATCTGGGACGACAAGGGACAGGAGTATCTGGACCTCTACGGCGGCCATGCCGTCATTTCCGTCGGGCACAGCCATCCCCGTTACGTGGAGGCGCTGAAGGACCAGCTCGACCGAATCGGATTCTACTCCAACAGCGTGAAGAACCCGCTGCAGGAACAGCTTGCGCACGAACTTGGCGAGGCCTCCGGCTATCCCGACTACAGCCTCTTCCTGGACAACTCCGGTGCCGAGTCCAACGAGAATGCATTGAAACTTGCTTCGTTCCATACCGGGAAGGACCGCATCATCGCTTTCCGCAGGAGTTTCCACGGGCGCACTTCCGGTGCCGTCGCCGTCACTGACAATCCCAGGATCGTTTCGCCTTTCAATGCCAATCACAAGGTCACGTTCTGCGACCTTGATGACGCGGCCGGAGTAGAGAAAGAACTTGCAAAAGGCGATGTCGCGGGCGTCATCATCGAAGGCATCCAGGGATGCGGAGGCATCCACGTACCTTCGGACGACTTTATGGTTGAGTTGGAAGCCCTTTGCCACCGTTATGGAGCCCTGCTGCTCCTCGATGAGGTGCAGAGCGGCTACGGCCGGACCGGCCGATTCTTCGCCCACCAGTGGACGAGCGTCCGTCCGGACGTCATCACGATGGGCAAGGGCATCGCGAACGGATTCCCCTGCGGGGGCATCCTCATCGCTCCGCACATCAAGGCCGCCAAAGGCATGCTAGGAACCACCTTCGGAGGCAACTACCTCGCCATGGCCGCGGCCCTGGCCGTCCTCGCGATCATCCGCGACGAGGACCTTGTGGGCAATGCCTTCAGAGTGGGGGCTTACCTCAAGGCGAACATCCCTTCCAGCCCGCTGATCCGCGAGGTGCGCGGCCGCGGCCTCATGCTTGGCATGGAGTTCACCTGTCCTATAGCCGACATCCGCAGGAAACTGCTTTTCGAGAAACACATTTTCACCGGAGTCGCAGGAACGGACATGATACGCCTGCTCGCTCCGCTATGCCTCAGCCAGGCCGAGGCTGCAGAGTTCATCACCGCACTTAAAGAAGTCTTATGAAATCGTTCTTCCACGTACAGGATATAGGAAACCTGGATGAGGCCCTCAAGGAAGCCCTTGAGGTAAAGGCCAATCCCTTTGCCTGGAAACATCTGGGCACCGACAAGACCATCATCCTGGTGTTCTTCAACAACTCCCTCCGCACCCGCTTGAGCAGCCAGAAAGCCGCTCTGAATCTCGGCATGAATCCCATCGTTCTCAATGTCAACGGCGACAGCTGGAAGCTCGAGACGGAGATGGGCGTCGTCATGGACGGCGACAAGTCCGAGCATCTGCGCGAAGCCATCCCCGTGATCGGGAGCTTCTGCGACATCATCGGCGTGCGTTCCTTCGCCGGCCTGACGGACCGCGAGAAGGACTATGGTGAGGAGATACTCCGCCAGTTCATAGAGTACTCCGGCAGGCCGGTCATCAGCCTCGAGTCGGCTACGGTGCATCCCTGCCAGGCTTTCGCCGACCTGATCACCATCGAGGAGCACAAGGAGAAAAAGCGTCCCAAGGTCGTCATGACATGGGCGCCGCATCCCAGGGCTCTCCCGCAGGCCGTCCCGAACTCCTTCGCGGAGTGGATGAACGCCGCGGACGTGGACTTCGTCATCACTCATCCGGAGGGATACGAACTCGACCCGCGTTTCGTGGGCGATGCCAAGGTGGAGTATGACCAGATGAAGGCCTTTGAGGGCGCGGATTTCATATACGCCAAGAACTGGAGCTGCCCGGGAGTTACCAATCCTGCGGACTATGGCAAGATACTCAGCAAAGACATGGGTTGGACGGTAGACGCCGCGCATATGGCAGTGACCAATAACGCACAATTCCTGCACTGCCTGCCGGTAAGGCGCAACATGATAGTTTCCGATGAGGTCATCGACTCGCCGAGGAGCCTGGTCATCCCGGAGGCGGCCAACCGCGTGGTTTCCGCCCAGGTGGTAATGAAACGTATGTTGGAAAGCCTTTGATATGGAGAAACTTACGGTGTTGAAAGTGGGCGGTGCCGTCGTAGAGGACCCTCAGGCGCTGGATGCGTTCCTGACGGGTTTCGCCGCCATGCCGGGACTGAAAGTCCTGGTGCATGGCGGGGGCCGCGAGGCGACCAAGGTCGCCGCTCAGCTTGGCATCCGGACCAAGATGGTGGACGGACGCCGCATCACCGACGCCGACATGCTCCGCGTGGTGACCATGGTCTATGGCGGCCTTGTCAACAAGGGCGTTGTTGCGGCCCTTCAGGCCCGCGGAGTCAACGTCCTCGGCCTGACCGGAGCCGATCTCGGCTGCATGCTCGCCGTCAAGCGTCCCGTCAAGGACATCGACTACGGATATGTAGGGGATATGGAGAAGGTGGACACATCCATCCTCTCCGACCTCATTTCCAGGGGAGTCGTTCCGGTGATGGCTCCGCTGTCCTTCGACGGAAAGGGTACATTGCTCAATACCAATGCGGACACGATTGCGTCCAGCATCGCCAAGGCTCTCGCCGAGCGTTTTGAAGTGACGCTTGTGTATTGTTTCGAGAAAGCCGGAGTGCTGAAGGATCCGGACGATGATGCCAGCGTCATCCCTCTCATCACCAAGGAATCGTTTGTCGGACTTGCTTCCGACGGCACTGTGTCGGGTGGAATGCTCCCGAAGTTGCAGAATGCTTTCGAGGCTCTCGAGAGCGGAGTGAAGGAAGTGAGGATAACAAAAGCCGATGCTCCTGAAGGTGGAACAAGGATAGTGTTATGAAGGATGCGGAACTCATAGACTTGCTCAAAGGGATGGTATCCATTCCTTCATTCAGCAGGGAAGAAGGTCCCGTCGCGGACTACATCGAAGGGTGGCTTCGCGCCCACGGGCTGGAGCCCAGGCGTACCGGCCATAATCTTTGGCTTGACTCGGAGCCGGACTCCGACAGGCCTCTGCTGCTTCTCAACGGCCATATCGATACCGTCAAGCCCGCCGGAGGATATACCCGCGACCCTTTCACCCCGTCTGAAGAGGACGGGCGCATCTGGGGCCTCGGCACCAATGACGACGGCGCTTCTGTCGTGGCCCTTTTGGGTGCGTACCTGAAGCTTTGTGAGAAGCCGCAGCCCTACCACCTCGTCTGGTCTGCGACCGCCGAGGAGGAGGTCTGCGGCCGTAATGGCATCGAACTGATGGTGCCGGAGCTCGGCCCCGTGGCACTCGGCATCATAGGCGAGCCTACGGGCATGCAGATGGCCGTGGCAGAAAAGGGTCTTATGGTGTTGGACTGCACTGCACGGGGCAAGAGCGGTCACGCCGCCCGTGAGGAGGGCGTGAACGCCATCTACGAAGCACTGAAGGATATCGACTGGTTCAGGAACTACCGCTTCCCGAAGGTGTCGCCTTATCTCGGCCCGGTCAAGATGTCCGTGACGATGATCCAGGCCGGCACGCAGCACAATGTCGTGCCGGACGCCTGCACCTTCGTCGTGGACGTCCGCCCCAATGGAATGTACTCCAATCCTGAACTTCTGGCCCTCATCAAGGAGTCCGTTTCCTGCGAGGTGAAGGAGCGCTCCACGCGCATCGGCAGCTCGCACATCGATATGTCGCATCCGGTCGTTCAGCGCGGACTTTCGCTCGGACTGGAGGCATTCGGCTCTCCGACCACTTCCAATCAGGCCATAGTGCCGTTCACGACGCTCAAGATCGGCCCTGGCCAGTCCTCGCGCTCGCATACTGCCGACGAATATATTTTGAAAGAAGAAATCTCCTCCGCCGTGGAGACCTATGTCTCCTTGCTGGACGGGCTTGAAATACAGTAGCTTATGAAACTTTGGGACAAAGGATTCTCCGTTGACGAAAAGATTGACCGTTTCACCGTGGGCAAGGACCGCGAACTCGACCTGTACCTCGCACCGTATGACGTGTTGGGCACCATGGCGCATATCACGATGCTCGAGAGCGTCGGCCTGCTCGAAAAGGATGAGCTGGACGCGCTCCTGCCCGAGCTCAAGGCCATCTACATGCAGGCCTGCGAGGGCTCTTTCGTCATCGAGGATGACATCGAGGACGTTCACTCCCAGGTGGAACTGATGCTTACCCGCAAGCTTGGCGACCTCGGCAAGAAGGTCCATACCGGCCGCTCCCGCAACGACCAGGTGATGGTTGATCTCAAGCTTTACGCCCGCGCGGAGATAGAGAAGACCGTCGGCAAGGTCAAGGCCCTCTTCGACGATCTGCAGAAACGCAGCGAGGAGTGCAAGGACATCCTTATGCCGGGATATACGCACCTGCAGGTGGCCATGCCCTCGTCCTTCGGAATGTGGTTTGGCGCTTATGCCGAGAGCCTCGCCGAGGATATGGAGGTGATGCAGGCCGCGTGGAAAGTCACGAACCGCAATCCTCTGGGCGCCGCGGCCGGCTACGGCTCTTCGGCGCCGCTCGACCGCAGTCTGACGACTGCGCTCCTGGGTTTCGACGATCTGGATTACAACTCCGTATATGCCCAGATGGGCCGCGGCAAGACCGAGCGCATCATCTCCTTCGCTTTCGCTTCTGTCGCCGAGACGCTCGGCCGACTGGCGATGGACTGCTGTCTCTTCAACAGTCAGAACTTTGCTTTTGTCAAGCTGCCGGATGCCCTCACCACGGGCTCCAGCATTATGCCCCACAAGAAGAATCCCGATGTCTTCGAGCTCATACGCGCCCACTGCAACCGTATCAACGGCATCCCCGGCACCATCCGCCTTATCGGCACCAACTTGCCTTCGGGATATTTCAGGGACATGCAACTGATCAAGGAAGTCTTCGTCCCGATGTTCGAGGAGATGGACGACTGCCTGGACATCGCCAAGTTCGCCATAGAGAATATGACTGTGGCCAAGGACCTGATGTCCGACCCTCGCTATCAACTCGCTTTCAGCGTCGAGGAAGTCAACCGCCGCGTGGCGGAGGGCGTCCCGTTCCGCGACGCCTATCGTCAGGTAGGTATGGAGATACAAAAAGGGGAGTTCTCCTGGAAGGGAGAACTCCATCATACCCACGAGGGTTCGGTCGGCAATCTCTGCAATGCCCAGATCGCGGCCAAGATGGATCACGTCCTGGAAGGCTTCACCTTCAAGAGCGTCAGGGCCGCTGTCCGTTCCCTGCTTGCCTGATTTATCTGAACAGATTGAGGTCGATGCCTTTGCCCATGGTTTCGTAGCCGGAGGCGTTGAGGTGGAGCCAGTCGTTCTCGAAGAGGAACGCGGGGTTCAGCCTCTCTGGATCTTCCGAGTCCCTTGTCATAGCATCGAAATCTATCACTCCGTCGAACTCTCCGCTGGTGCGGATCCACTCGTTGAGTGCCGCGCGGCCGGCTTCGTGGTTTCCGCGATAGTAGTTGTTGCCCTTGAAGGCTGTCACCGTGGCGCCGAAGACCTTGATGCCGCGGGCGTGTGCGTCGCGGATGATGCGGCGCCAGGCCTTCTGGATGGCGGCAGCCGTCTCGAGGCCGTCGCGCGCTCCGCCGAGGTCGTTCATGCCTTCATACAGGATGATGTACTTCACTCCGCAGCGGTCGAACAGATCCCTCTTGTATCGGTTTTGGGCAGCCGGACCGAGGCCTCCTTCAATCACGCAGTTGCCGCCTAGTCCGAAATTCAGCACCGAAAGATTCATCTTGTGGGCTAAAAGGTTGCGCGAGAGTTGGTCGGTCCAGCGGTCCTGTCCGTTGGTCGTAGTGCCCCTGCCATCGGTGATGGAGTCGCCGAGCACGCAAATGGCGGCCGCAGGCTTGTTCGGAATCACGTCGATGGCGCTGATGGTGTACCAGTGGTCAGTAGTCGCCACCGGATTGGAAAAGTCGGTGGTGTTGCCCGAGGCAATGTAGGACGTGGTCCTGGATCCGGGATGGCTGGTGATGCGGGTGGAGGAGATGCTGCCGTAGTGGATGGTGATGGCGAGGTTCATCCTGTCCTTCACCTTGAACTTTACCGGGTCGGAGACCACGGCTTCGCCGGCCTGCATCGTGAACGAACGGCGGCCGCCGAAAGTGAGGTCGACGCTGGTCTTCTCATCGATTTCGGGGCTCGAGCCCATAGTCTTGGCGACGGCGATTTCGACACCCTTGATCTCTGTGGGATCGGCATTGAAGAGGTTGGACAGGTGGAGCCTGAGCTCCCTGCCTCCGACCGAGACCTGTACGATCTGGCGGAAGGAATTGTCCGCAAGATAGGGCTCCGGGGGATTGTTCCGGGTCTCGGCTATCTGAAGGGCAGTGGCCCAGGTGGTGACCCAGTCCTTTTCCTTGGCACCGGCGCTCAGCGCCGATGCCAGGATAAGTGAAAGGACTGAAAGAACAGTAATTATCCTTTTCATTATTGTCGTATTGTCGTGGTTTTATCTTCTAGGCGCCTGCGGCCTCTCTCCGGGTACCGGGCCGCCGCTGGACATGGGTCCGCCGGGGCGGAAACGCCGGTTGGTGACGAGGACGGGCTTGTTGTTCTCGTCATGTGTCGGCATGCCGTAACGGTCGGAGAGCATCGATTTGGTCTGGACCGAATCGATCGGCATGTTTAAGGGACGGACTCCGGAAGGGAGGTCTTTCTTGGAGAACTGCTGGAAGTAGCCTACGCAAGCATCCCTCCACCACTCGGCGTCATTCTTCTGGATGTCAAGCTTCTTGGTGACCTCGTCGAATATGGGGGTGCTGACATAAGGTTTCAGGCTTGCCCAGGTTTTCTGGTATGCTTCGACCTCGGAGATACCGGTGTCGTAGTGGAGGCAGATCTCATCCCACAGTGTCTTTCCGCTGGAAAGCTTGTAGTCCCAGGGAACGTGGTGGAACCACAGGAGGAGGTTCTCGGGGCAGGTGGCCAGGTCGTTGAACTTGGAAGCCAGAGGCTCGTGGTACTGGTCGACATTGTCGGTGCCCTCGCGGGTGCGGTCGAATCCCACGCCGTTCTCATCGGCCTTGTGGTAGAACACCGGCGACCAGTCCGGGCGGGAGCTGCGCTCCCACGGGCCGGGCCCGTAGTGCGAACCTCCGAAGATATGGTGGAATCCGAGGGGCATCATATAGTGCACTGCGGTCTCGCGGGAGGTCATCATTATGTCCTTGACAGGTTCGATGAACTTCTTGTCATATGCCTTGGCGGAGATGCCCTCGGGCTGGATGAAGGTCTGGCGTATCCACTCGTCGGCGATCTGCTCTGCGCTGAGGGTGGGATCCCAGCAGAGGCGGCCGAACATATACCAGTTGGACTGGGCGAAGATGTAGCCGGAGAAATTGGGGTCCTGGCCGGTATTGGCAACGCCCGCCATTCCCTTGACCATCTTTGCGACAGTAGAGCCTTCGCCATTTGCATAAGTATCGCTGTCGAGGCATTCCTCGTAAGTCGTTCCGTGATAGACGAGGTGGTTGGAGAAACCGAGGTACTCCTGGGTGATCTGGAACTCCATCATCATCTTGGTGTTGTACATCCGTCCGAACAGAGGGTTGAAGGGCTCGCGCGGCTGGAAGTCGATGGGACCGTTCTTGATCTGCACGAAGACGTTGTCGGCGAATTTGCCATCGAGGTCCTGGAACTCCTCGACGGCCTGGTTGGCGCGGTCGGGGCTGGTCGGGCTATAGACGAAGGCGCGCCACATCACGATGCCGCCGTGGGGGCCGACGGCCTCAGCCAGCATGTTGGCGCCGTCGGCATGGGTGCGGCCATAGTCCTGCGGGCCTGCCTGGCCCTCGGAATTGGCCTTCACCAGGAAGCCTCCGAAGTCGGGGATGGCCGCATATATCTCGTCGGCCTTGTCCTTCCACCACTGACGGACCTTGGGATCGAGCGGATCGCCGCTCTTCAGGCCGCTGAGGGTGATGGGGCTGGTCCACTTGATCGACAGATATGTGGTGATGCCGTATTCGCGCAGGATGTCGGCTATCTTTGCCACGCGGGCGATATGCTCGGCATCGAGGATCAACGGATTGGAGTTGACGTTGTTGAGGGCCGAGCCGTTGATGCCGACGGAGGCGCAGAGTTCGCCGTATTTACGGATACGGGCCTCGGGGATGTTCGGCGAGGTCCACTCCCACATGGACCTGCCGGCGTAGCCGCGCTCGACGGTGTCGTCGAGATTGTCCCAGTGGTCGAGGATACGGTAGTCGTAATACGGTTTCTGGTCGATGTCCATTCCTGGACCGGCCTGTCCGAGGACCTCGGCGCGCTGCAGAGCGTAAACGCCGTAGCGGACGCCTGCCTCGGAGCCGCCGGCCACGATGCGCTTGCCGGCTTCGTCATAGATGTGGAACTCTTCCTTCGCCAGGGTGTTGTCCACCTTGGTCTCCACCGATGCAAGTATTTCGCCGTAAGGGCGGGAGTTGGCGAACCAGAGATCTGTGCCGTCCTGATTGACGGGTTTGGGCTTGCTGCAGGCGACGACAGCTAGTCCGGCCGCAAGCAGGAATTTGATGCTTATTCTCATGTTTTGTACTATTGGATTGTCAGATTGACGGACTGGAGGTCCTTGTCTGCGGACGAGCCGCCCACAAGGATCTGGTAGCTGCCGCTCTTGCATACGAGACCGTCGGCGACGGAGTCGTAATACTCGAACGCCGAGGCCGGGAGGTCGATGTCCACGGTCTTGGTCTCACCGGCCTTGATGTTAACCATCTTAAGACCCTTGAGGGCCTTGACGGGAGCGTTGGGGTCGCCCAGGCGCTTGACATAGACCTGTACGGCTTCGCTGCCGTCCATCTGCCCTCCGTTCAGGACGTTGACACGTACGCGGACGGTGGAACCGTTCCTGACGGTGTTGGAGGAGAGGACGGGCTTGCTGAAGTAATAGTCCGTGTAGCTGAGGCCGAATCCGAAAGGATAGAGTGGATCCTCGGTCATATAGCGGTAGGTGCGTCCCTTCATCGAATAGTCGAGGAAGTCGGGGAGCTGGGCGGTTGACTTGTAGAAAGTGATGGGGAGGCGTCCGGAAGGATTGAATGCGCCGGAGATGACGTCGGCGACGGCCGTGCCGCCTTCCTGTCCGCCATACCAGGCGGTGATGAGGGCGTCATAGTCGCTTTCGTTCTGCTCGAGGGCAATAGCACTGCCGGTACAGAGGACGAAGATGACGGGCTTGCCTGTGGCGTGGAGGGCCTTCAGGACGCGGCTCTGGATTTCCGGGAGCTCGATGCGCTCGCGGTCTCCGCCGGCGAAGCCTTCGAGGCTGAGCCTGAGCTCCTCTCCCTCGACCGCGGGGGAGATGCCTCCGACGAAGATGATCACGTCGGATTCGGCTGCACGGGAGGCAAGGGCCTCAAGCGCGTCGGGAGTATAGTTGTCGGAGATGATGGGCTGGGGGATCACGACGCGCGGGCGTGGCTGGTCCTGCTGCTGGGGAGCGCCTTGGGCGGGGATGCCCATCCATTCGGTATTGCCCTGGGACTGTGCGCCCTGTCCGCCCTGCTGGCGCTGGGCGGCCATGTTCATGCCGGCGCGCGGAGCCCTCGGGACAGCGACGAAGCCTTCGACGAGGTCGCAGCCGCGCTCATAGGTGACTTCGGCGTTGGGATAGGCTGCCTTGATGCCGTCGAGGATGGTCACGACGTGCGTCGGGTCTCCGTTGTAGTTGCCGAGCATCATGGTGCTGTCGGCGGCATTGGGGCCGAGGACGGCGATCTTCTTCACGGAGCCGGGCTTGAGAGGCAGGACGCCGTCATTCTTCAGGAGCACCATGGACTTGCGGGCCACGTCGAGTGCCTGCTTCGCGTGCTCCTTGCTGGCTACGATGGAGTAGGGGATATCCTTCCAGGGAGTCAGGTCGGCATAGTCGAGCATACCGAGTTCGATCCAGCCGCGGATGATCCTGCGCATGGCTATGTCGATGTCGGCTTCGGTGATGAAGCCTTTCTCGACAGCCTCGGTCAAGGTCTTGTAGCTGCTGCCGCACTCCACGTCGGTACCGGTGATGACGGCATCTGCGGATGCGGAAGGCGCGTCAGCGTGAGTTTCGTGGGCGCCCTTGCGGTAGAAGTCGCTGATTGCTCCGCAGTCGGAGACTACCATTCCCTGATAGTTCCAGCGGTCGCGGAGGATGTCGACGAGGAGGGCGTCGTTGCTGCAGCAGGGCTCACCGTCATAACGGTTGTAAGCGCCCATCACTTCGCGGACATCCGCCTCGGTGACCAGCGCCTTGAAAGCGGGAAGGTAGGTCTCCCAGAGGTCGCGGAGCGACACTACGGCATTGAACGAGTGCCTGAGACTTTCGGGACCGCTGTGGACGGCATAGTGCTTGGCGCAGGCGTGTGACTTGTAATAGTCCGGGTTGTCACCCTGCAGGCCGTTCACGGCAGCCATTCCCATCACGGATGTCAGGTAAGGGTCTTCGCCGTAGGTCTCCTGCCCGCGTCCCCAGCGCGGGTCGCGGAAGATGTTGATGTTCGGAGTCCAGAATGACAGGCCGTAATACTGGCGGTGCTCACCGTTGCGGATGGCTTCGTTGTATTTGGCGCGGGCCTCGTCCGATATGGTGGTGAATGTCCTTAGATGCTCCTCCGGATCGAAGGTCGCGGCCATGCCGATGGCCTGGGGGAATACAGTGGCGACACCGGCGCGGGCCACGCCGTGCAGGGCCTCGTTCCACCAGTTGTAGTCTGGGAGACCCAGGCGCTCGACGCCTTTGGACCCGTTCTGCATCATGTCGATCTTCTCCTGGAGCGTCAGGCGGGAGAGGAGGTCGTCTATCCTTTGTTCCTGGGGGAGCGAAGGGTCACGGAAGGGGAATTCGGGTGCCTGAGCCCGGAGGGAAACGGCCGAAAGGACGGCCAGCATAGTCAAGAATAAAGGTTTCATTATGGATTGTGTTGGTTATTGTTCTGTGCAGGTGATTTCAAGGTTTACAGCGTGTTCATATGCCGTTGCGTTTGGCTTCGTCCCATATGGAGTCCATCTCCTCCATGGACATGCCTGCAAAACCGCGTCCGTCCTCTCGGACCTTGCGCTCGAGGTAATCGAAGCGGCGGCGGAACTTGCCGCAGGTGCGGTTGAGAGCCGTTTCAGGGTCGATGCCGTAAAGCCTTGCGGCGTTGATGACCGAGAAGAGAAGGTCACCGAACTCCAGTTCAAGGTCTTCCCCTTCGCTGCATGCTGCCTCTTCGACCTCTCCGCACTCCTCGCGGACCTTGTCCCACACGCCTTCCTTGTCCTTCCAGTCGAACCCGCAGCCGCGGGCTTTCTCCTGCATGGAGAGAGCCTTAAGCAGCGCGGGCATCGTGTCCGGGATTCCGCTCATGACGGTTTTGTTTCCGTCCTTTTCCTTGGCCTTGACGATTTCCCAGGTGTCGGCGATCTCCTTGGCGGAAGGGGCTTCGCCTTCTGGGACGAGGCTGCCGTCCGCCCTGAAGACATGGGGGTGGCGGAATACCATCTTGTAGCAGACCTTTTCGATGCAGTCCGCTATGTCGAAGTCTCCCTTCTCCTGGGCTATCCTGGCGTAGAAGACCATATGGTACAGCAGGTCTCCTATCTCCTTGGAGATGCCTGCGGGATTCTGCTTGACTATCTCGTCGCTGAGTTCGTAGACTTCCTCCTCCGTCATCGGACGGATGGACTCCATGGTCTGCTCGGCATTCCACGGGCAGCGCTCGCGGAGATAGTCCATGATGTCCAGCAGTCTTCCGAACGCTTCGGTTTTTTCTTCTCTGGTGTGCATGTCTGTCTATTTCTACAAAATTACAAAAAAGATAGTATCTTTGCACTCCCCGTAATAACTAATACCAATCATAAAGTAATGAAAGAAATCAGATTCGTGTCCGCCGACGAGGCCGTCAGCCACATCAAGTCCCACTGTCACATCCATCTCAGCAGCGTGGCCAGTGTGCCGCACATCCTCATCCAGGCGCTGTGCCGCAGGGCCGATGCCGGTGAGGTCGAGGACCTGCATTTCCATCATTTCCATACCGAGGGCCCGGCTCCGTATTCCGAGCCGCGCTACGAAGGCATATTCTTCGAACAAGGCTTTTTCGTCGGCCCGAACGTCCGTGCCAACGTCAATGCCGGCTATGCCGACTACCTTCCCGTCCATCTCGGCGAGAGCCAGAAGCTCTACCGCGACGGGTTCATCAAGCTCGGTGCCGCCCTGGTGAATGTTTCCAGGCCGGATGCCAACGGCATGGTCTCCCTCGGTACTTCTGTCGACTGTTCAGTGGCTGCCGTCGAGACTGCGGAGCTTGTAATCGGTGTCATCAATCCCAACGTCCCCTATGCCCACGGCGACCTCGTTTCGCTTGACCGTTTTGACTATCTGGTGGAGGACGATACTCCGCTGGTGACCGCGCATTTCGCCGAACCGACCCCCACGGAGGTCCTCATCGGCAAGAACTGCGCTGCGCTCGTCGAGGACGGAGACTGCATCCAGATGGGAATCGGCGCCTTGCCGAACGCCCTCGCCGCCCAGTTGGGCAACCATAAGAACCTTGGTCTGCATACCGAGATGTTCGCGGACGGTCTGTTGCGCCTGATCAAGTCCGGCGTCATCAACGGCGCCTGCAAGAAGATCGACACCGGCAAAGTGGTGGCTTCGTTCCTCCTTGGCAGCCAGGACGTTTATTCCTTCATCGACGACAATCCCGACGTCCTCATGAAGGACATAGCATATACCAACGATCCCTGGGTCATCTCGCAGAATCCCCATATGAAGGCCATCAATTCCGCCACCGAGGTGGACCTGACCGGCCAGATCAGCGCCGACTCCATCGGCATGCGCATCTTCTCCGGTACCGGCGGGCAGCTCGAGTTCGTCAAGGGAGCTACGATGTCCAAGGGCGGCAAGTCCATCACTGCGTTCGCATCCCGTACCAACAAAGGCAAGAACAAGATCGTCTCCGCGCTCAACCCCGGCGCAGGAGTGGTGACCCCGCGCGCGGATGCGCACTGGATCGTCACCGAATACGGCGCCGTGGATCTCTATGGAAAGTCTCTTCAGGAGCGCGCCAAGCTGATGATCAGCATCGCGCATCCCGACGACCGTGAGATGCTCGACCGCGAGGCCTTCGAGCGCTTCGGCCCCCACTGGCACAACTTCAGCGTGTAGTTATCTCGAAGGTCTGCGTCGGGAGGCCGTCGCAGCTGACTTCGACACGGATGACTCCGGCTTTGCGCGTGGACTGGACGACAGCCAGCGCGCGGCCGTACTGCGTCAGCACCTCGTCGCGGTCGAAGCTGTCGGTCGGGACGCGGAGCTCGCCTGAGTCCACTGCAAGCAGTCGTCCGTCGCCGCTCACGCGCACTTTGACAGTTCTCTCATCCACCTGGACGCGGTGTCCCGCCTCGTCACGAAGGGTGATGGTTATGTGGGACAGGTCCTGTCCGTCCGCTTTCAGCTCCCTTCGGTCCGGTTCGGCTGTAAGGCCGACGGTTTCCGTCGTGGAATAAATGCTGTGTTCGCAGACTTCCTTCCCGGCGATATATCCTTTGGCCGTCAGGCTTCCGGGACTGTAGGGCAGATGCCAGATGATCGTGTTGTTGGTGAAATCGGATGTCTTGTGCCGCCCCATCAGTCTGTCGTTCTGGTACAGCTCCACCTCCTCGCAGTTGGTGACGGTCTCGATGTCCATCATCCTGCCGCGGTACGATGCGGGATAGGTCCAGTCGTCCTTGGTGGCCGGCCACTGCCAGATGTCGCGGCCGAAGTCCTGGTCGAGCCCGCTGTCGCGTACCGCCACGCGCACGACGGGGTCCTTGGACCACATCGCGCGGTGGTACGAGGCGCGCGGCTTCTCGAACATACAGATGTCGAAGAGGCCGTTTGGCCAGCCCTTGCTGGGATTCGAGGCTTCGCCCAGGTAGTCGACTCCGGACCAGATGAATCCTCCCGCCAGGAAATCGTTGGCAAGCACGAGGTTCCAGGGGTTCTCCGGAGTGTAGCTGCGGATGTTGCCTTCTTCGCCGCACCAGTAGGGAAGCTCCTCGGTGATGAGCATACGGCGCTCTGGATATGTCTTGTGTTCGGATATGGCGCGGGCCTCGAGGTAGTTGTAGCCTATCACGTCGGTCACGCCGGCGAACTTGGCAATGTGGTTGTTCTGCGCTGCAAGGCAGACGGGCCTTGTCGGCTCGAGTGAATGGACGAAGTCCTGGATCATACGGGCTCTTTCCACTCCTTCGTCATCCTCGTTCCAGGCTTCCTGCACCTCGTTGCCTATGCTCCAGAGGACGATGCTGGGATGGTTGCGGTCGCGAAGGATCATATCGGCGACATCCTTCTGCCACCACTCGTCGAAGATTTCCGCGTAGTAGCCGGATTTCCATTTGTCAAGAGCCTCGTCGATGACGAGGAATCCCATCCTGTCGCACATATCCAGCACTTCCTTGGAAGGCTGGTTGTGCGCCATACGGATGGCGTTGGCGCCGTATTCCTTGAAGATCTCGAGCCTGCGCTCGTAGGACCGGTCGGGAACGGCGGCTCCGAGCCCTCCGGCGTCCTGGTGGATGGCTACGCCCCGGAGCTTGATATGCTTTCCGTTAAGGGAGAATCCTTTGTCTTTGTCGAACTCGAACCAGCGTACTCCGAACGGGGTGCTGTACGTGTCAACCGTCTTTCCGCCGGCCTTGACCGTGGTTTCGAGCGTGTAAAGGTAAGGATTGTCTATGTCCCACAGGACAGGGTGGGGGAGAGTGACATCATTGCCCTTGCCCTTGGCGACCACTGTCCCGGCCGCATCCAGGATGCGGTGCGACAGGCTCGTCTTCACCCCTTTGGGGTTGACCAGCGTCACTTCGACGTGCACCCTAGCCTCTTCCGGAGTGATCTCCGGGGTGGTGACGTAGGTGCCGTAGGTGTCGATGTGCACCGGGTTGGTATAGACGAGCTTGACGTGGCGGTATATTCCGCCTCCGGCGTACCAGCGGGGGCGGTCGCCGACGGTCGACGAACGGACTGCGATGAGATTCTCCGCTCCGTACTTGATGTATGGCGTCAGGTCGTAATGTACGGTCGAGAAACCGTAAGGGTGCGTCCCGAGGTGGTGGCCGTTGATATAGACGTCGCTCTTCTGGAAGATGCCGTCGAAGACGATCTCCAGGCTTCTGCCTTTCATCGAGGCCGGTACCCTGAAGGCCTTACGGTACCAGCCGATCCCTTCAGGCAGCGATGCCGCGGAGCCGGCCGACATAGGATCGAACTTGTCCTTGATGTTCCAGTCGTGCGGGGTCTGCACGGTCTCCCAAGCGGAATCGTCGTATCCTGCCGTCTCCATTCCCGCCTCCGCAGGAAGGAAACTGTCCACCCGAGCGGGAATCTCCACTTTCGTGAATTTCCAGTCGAAGTCGAAATTCTCTTCCACACGGGCACTCTTCTGCGCAAAAACGTTTGCGGCGATTATGCACAGAGCTGCAGATAATATCAGTTTCTTGGTCATTGCTTTGTGTTTTAGCAAAAATAAGGTTTTTTCGTGGAAGTATTGATATCTCATCTTTTTAGCCCTGCAGTGTGAAGCTTTGATGTGTAAATGATTATGTATGACAGGCAAAAAGTGGAAACTCCGAGGTATTTTTGTACCTTTGCAGTCGTTATGGAGAATTGGCAGGAAAGGACTGAGATGCTCCTCGGAGCGGAGGGAGCGGCGAGGCTGCGCGGCGCGCGCGTCGCCGTGATCGGCGTCGGCGGCGTGGGCGGCTTTGCCGCCGAGGCGCTGGCGCGCGCCGGCGTCGGCCACCTGGTTGCGGTCGACTCCGACGACGTGTCGGAGACCAACCGCAACCGCCAGATCCTCGCACTTTCATCGACGGTCGGCCTTCCCAAATGCGACGTCCTTCGAGGCAGACTGCTCGACATCAACCCGGATATTGACCTGGTCACGATACCCGAGTACATTACAGAGGAGAATATCCCCGCGCTCCTGGATGGCTTGGAACTGGACTTCCTGGTTGATGCGATCGACACTCTTTCCCCCAAGATATGCCTGATCCAGTACTGCCTGAAGAGGGGAGTGCCGATGGTGTCGTCGATGGGCGCGGGCGCCAAGCTCGACGCCACGGCAGTGCGCGTCGCGGACATCGCGCATACGCGCATGTGTCCGCTGGCGCACATGCTCCGCAAGCGTCTCCATAAGCTTGGCATTTATACGGGTTTCGATGCGGTGTTCTCCATCGAGGAGCCCATACGTTCTTCCGTGGTGCTCGAGGAGAGCCGCAACAAAAAGTCCCAGGTGGGCACAATCTCTTATCTGCCTTCTGTTTTCGGCGCCGTCTGCGCCCAGGTAGCCATCCGCCGTATTGTGGGAATCTAGCGGATTTTTATTACCTTTGCAGACTGTTTGTACTTAAACCTGAGCAGAAATGTCCAAATATAGTGTAGTGGAAGTTGAGTCCCGCAGAGACTTGATGAAGTTCATCAAGTTTCCGGAACGGTTGTATAAGGATTGCCCCCAGTATGTCCCTGCCCTTCGTTCGGACCAGGTTAATTCCCTGACCAAGGTGTCCACGCTGAGTTACTGCAAGCGCCGCATGTGGATGGTCCTGGACGGAAAGGAGGTCGTAGGCCGCATCTGCGGAATGATCAATCCCCGCTACAACGAACTGTATGATAAGAAGCGCGCACGTTTCGGCTGGTTCGATACCATCGATGACATAGAGGTCGCGCGCCTGCTCCTCGGCACTGCCGAGGCCTGGGCCAAGTCCGAGGGCATGACCGAGATCCACGGACCTCTCTACTACAACACTTTGGGCAAGCAGGGCATGCTTGTAGAGGGCTTTGAGAACATCCCGCCGTTCAACTGCCTGTACAACTACCCGTACTACAACGACTTGGTGACCAGGCTCGGTTTTACCAAGGAATGTGACTGGGTACAGTATGACGTGGCCGCAAGCCAGGACATACCGGAGAAGACTGAACGTGTGGCGAATATCGTCATGCAACGCTATAACCTCCATACCGGAAGCATGGACAAACTGAAGAAGGATCCTGAGAAGGTCCGCTACTTCTTCAAGGTCTATAATGACAGCTTCGCGTCGTCGGTGTACAATTTCATCCCGTTCACCGACGAGGAGATCGAAGAGGAGGCCAAGAGTTCGCTGCGTTTCGTCTCCGACAAGACCAGCACACTCCTTCTGGACGAGAACGAGAACGTCGTGGCTTTCGGCATCTCCTTCCCGTCAATCTCCAAGGCCCTGCAGAAGGCAAAGGGACGCCTGTTCCCCTTCGGATGGATCCACCTCCTTCGCGCCCTGCACGACTACGAGACTTGCGATCTGATGATCAACGGAGCCGTGCCGGAGTGGCAGAACAAGGGCGTATCGGCAGTTTACTACAGGGATATGTCGGTGAAGGCCAAGAAGATAGGCAACATCCACGCCATCACCAACCCTCAGATCGAGACCAACAGCGCGGTCAACATCTGGAACAGCTACGACAACAAGCCTTTCATGAGACGGCGCTGTTATGTGAAAACGATAGAATAAGATATTATGGCAGAGAATACATTGCTTGAAAAGGTCCTTTCGCTGCAGGACAAGTACCAGTCCCTGCAGGACCAGCTAGCCAGTCCGGACGTGATGTCGGACATGAAGCGGTATGTCCAGCTGAACAAGGACTACAAGCAGCTGGAGCCCATCATCAAGGCCGGCCTCGAGTACAAGATGATGCTCGACGAACTCGCTTCGGCCAAGGACATCCTCATGAACGAGAAGGATGACGACCTTCGCGAGATGGCCCGTGACGAGATCAACGACATCGAACCCAAACTTCCCGGAATGGAGCAGAATATCAAGCTCCTCCTCATCCCGGCAGACCCTGACGATTCCAAGAACGCCATGGTCGAGATCCGCGGCGGCACCGGCGGCGACGAGGCCGCCATCTTCGCCGGCGATCTTTTCCGCATGTACTCCAAGTTCGCCGAGTCCCGCGGCTGGAAGCTCGAGGTCACCGACCAGGCCCCCGGTACATCCGGAGGCTTCAAGCAGATAGTCTTCAAGCTCTCCGGTAACGACGGAGTCTACGGCGTCATGAAATACGAGTCCGGCGTGCACCGCGTGCAGCGCGTGCCCCAGACCGAGACTCAGGGCCGTATCCAGACATCTGCAGCTTCCGTGGCTGTATTCCCCGAGGCAGGTGAGTTCGATATCGAGCTCGATCCCAACGACATCCGCAAGGACCTCTTCTGCTCGTCCGGCCCCGGCGGCCAGGGCGTGAACACGACCTACTCCGCCGTGCGTCTGACCCACATCCCTTCGGGCATCGTGGTCCAGTGCCAGGAGGAGCGCTCGCAGCTCAAGAACCTCGACCGCGCCATGGAGGAGCTCCGTACCCGTCTGTACAACATGGAGCACCAGAAATACCTCGACGGCATCGCCGCCAAGCGCAAGACCATGGTCTCTACCGGAGACCGTTCGGCCAAGATCCGTACATACAACTACCCTCAGGGTCGCGTAACCGACCACCGCATCAACTGGAGCATGTACAACCTTCCCGTCTTCATGGACGGCGACATTCAGGAATGCATCGACGCCCTTCAGGTCGCCGAGAACGCCGAGCGTCTAAAGGAAGCCGGCGACTAGTCTTCAAAAGGGGGATTATTCTCCGCGATAAGTGGAATTGAAACGTGCGAGGACATTCTCCTCGTACGTTTTCGTTATGGGAAGGGGAGGGATGGCGTCGTTGTCGAGCTCGAGGACGTAGTTGTCCCTGAGCTTGCGGAGGACGCGGACGTGCTCCATGTTCACCACATACTTGCGGTTGCAGCGGATGAGTTCGCTGTCGGCGAAGCTCTCCTCGATGGTCTTGAGCCTGCATCGGAGCATATATTGTTTCATCTCCCCCGAGTTGTCTGTGTACCACACCTTGACATAGTTGTCGTCGGACTCTATGTAATAAAGGTTGGACGAAGTCACGGAGAGGCGGAGGGCTCCGGCGCTGTCGAAAAGGGTGATCTTCTTCTCCTCCCTGGGGGGCAGCACTTCGTCCGTGACGACGTTGCTGTAGTTCAGCACACGGATGGTGTTGTCCTTGTCGATGATGGCGAAGTACATCCCGCAGATGACATAGGGGACTGCAAGGCTCATCAAGCAATAGATCAGGGACCTGAAGAAGACGGTGTACCAGTACTCGTCCCCGTTGTCTATTATGCCCAGGGCGTTGCCCTTGATGGTGAAAACCGTGTAAAGGGTGCAGATGGCGAGTATCTCGACGAGGTTCCAGAGTATGTAACCGATGAAGGTCGGGCGCTCCGGACGCTTGCGGTACGTGATGAACAGTACGCGTTTGCTGACTATCACCAAAGTGAGGGCCAGAAGGTAGAAAAGCACGGTGAAACCGAATGCTTCGGTGGCGCGGAGTTCGAACCAGGCGTTGTGCGAGAAAGGGATGCTGAACATCAGGAAGAACAGGGAGAAGAAGGCGGTGAAGGTCACCGTCGCCACCAGCTGGTATTGCCCCAGCAGATATCCCGGTATCCTTTCTTTCAGCGACAACATATCTGCAAAGATAATAAAAAATGCTATATTTGCAGACTCAAAAATTCATCTGGCTTTTATGGATAAACGCGTTGTCATCACCGGACTTGGAATAATATCCTCTGTTGGAAACGATGTCCCGACTTTCTGGCATAACCTTCAGAACGGCGTCTGCGGCATCGAGACCATCACCGACTTTCCCACCGACGTCCTGCCTGTCAAGATTGGCGGAAGGGTCAAGGATTTCGACCCGGACCGTTACGGCATAGACAAGGCTTTCATGCGCAAGCAGGACTGGTTCACCATCTATGGAGCGGCCGCCGCCGCCCAGGCGGTGGAGGATTCGGGCCTTGTCCCCGAAGGCGATGGCAGCAATATCGATCCTTTCCGCCTGGGAGTTTACGTGGGCTCCGGGATCGGAGGGTTCAACGTCATCATCCGTGAGACGGAGAAATTCCTTCAGGACCCTTCCGGCCAGTGGATTTCCCCCTTGTTCGTCCCTACGATGATTTCCAATATCGCCGCCGGCAATATCGCCATAAGGCAGCAGGCCAAGGGCCCTTGCATCAATGTCGTCACTGCATGTGCCACTTCCACCAACACGATAGGGGAGGCGTTCCGGGCAGTGAAGCACGGCTACGCCGACGCTATCATCGCCGGAGGCACTGACCAGTGCACCATCCCCATCGGCCTTGCGGCCTTTGCCAATGCCAAGGCCCTCACCAAGGCGGAGGATCCCAACTACGCTTCGCTTCCCTTCAACGCCAACAGGGGAGGTTTCGTGATGGCGGACGGCGCTGCGGTGCTCATCCTCGAGGAGTATGAGCACGCAGTCGCACGCGGAGCGAAGATCTATGCCGAAATGGTGGGATACGGCAGCACTTGCGATGCATATCACATGACCGCTCCCCGTCCGGACGGCACCACCCAGGCGGAATGCATTTCGCTCGCGATCCGTGAGTCCGGTTTCGACGCCGCCAAGGATGTCGTATATATCAATGCGCACGGTACCGGCACCAAGCTCAACGATGCGGCGGAAACGAGCGCCTGCAAGATAGCATTCGGCGACTTCGCCTATAAATGCCATATCAGCTCCACCAAGTCGATGCACGGACACATGTTCGGCGCCACCGGCGCAGCCGAGGCCATCGCCACCATCCTTGCCCTCAGGGACGGTGTCGTGCCGCCGACCATCAACCTCGACTGCCCCGACCCGGAGTGCGACCTCGACTACACTCCCAACGTCGCCGTCAAGGCCGACCTCACCCTGGGATTCTCCAACTCCTTCGGCTTCGGAGGACATAATGCCTGCATAGCCTTCCGTAAGTTCTGATAAAAGTGTATATTTGCGGTGCTAACAGCACCGACCATGAAACACTTTGCCAAACTTCTCGCAGCCGTGGCTTTACTGGCTGCATCCGTGGCTTCCCAGGCCCGTCCCAATTACCGGAACTTCAAGGTATCCATCTATACCCGCGCCTACGAGGTGCAGAAGATGGCCGACCAGCATTGGCTGGATTCGACATGGAATGTCATCTCTTCGCAGATGAAGGTGGACAAGATCTACCTCGAGACCCATCGCGACCAGCTCATCGTCGACCGTCCTACGATGGAGAAAGCCATCAAATTCTTCAAGAAGCAGGGCCTTGAGGTCGCCGGAGGCATCACATACACCATCAGTGAAGCCAATTCGTTCGAGACCTACTGCTACAGCGACCCTGTCGAAAGGGCCAAGGCGAAGGAGATCGCCGAGTACACCGCCAGCCTGTTCGACGAAGTCATCCTCGACGATTTCTTCTTCCACGACTGCAAGTGCGAATACTGCATAGCGGCCAAAGGAGACAGGAGCTGGACCGAGTATCGCCTCGAGCTGATGCAGGACGCGGCGCAGAACGTCGTCCTGGGGCCTGCACACGCAGTTAATCCAAAGTGCAAGGTCGTCATCAAGTATCCCAACTGGTATGACCACTTCCCGGCCCTGGGCTTCGACCTCGACTACGGCCCGAAGCATTTCGACGGCATCTACACCGGCACGGAGACCCGCGATGCCGTCAGCAGCGACCAGCATCTCCAGCCCTATCTTGGCTACAATATCTGGAGATACTTCGACAACCTCAATCCTGGTCACAACGGCGGAGGTTGGGTGGATACGGGCGGTATGCGCTATATCGACCGCTACAGTGAGCAGCTGTGGCTGACGCTTTTCGCCAAGGCTCCGGAAATGACGCTTTTCGACTATCGCCAGTGCCTCAATCCTGTCGGCGAGCGCTATCGCGCACCTTGGCAGGACCAGGGTACGAGTTTCAGTTATGATGCGATGATGGCAAAGGCGGCAAAGGGCATCCCTCCCACCGTTGCCCTGGCCGCCGGATATACCCTCGAAACCGTGGACAAGACCATCGGTTTGCTCGGCCGTCCCGTCGGTATCAAGAGCTACAAGCCCTATCAGTCCACCGGCGAGGAATTCCTGCAGAACTATTTCGGAATGATCGGCCTTCCGATCGAGATGGTGCCTTATTTCCCGGAGGAAGAGAATTTCATGATACTGACCGAGCAGGCGGCGTTCGACCCCGACATCGTAGCGAAGATCGAAAGGCAGTTGCGTTCCGGCAAGGACGTCCTCATCACTTCCGGACTCCTCCGTGTCCTTCAGGACAAGGGCATACGCAATATCGTGGACATAGAATATACCGACCGCAAGGCCATCGCCACTTCCATCAAGGCCGGATGGGCAGGCATGACGGATACGGACAAGCCGATACTCATGCAGCAGATCGGCTACAAGACCAATGATTCATGGGAGATGGTCTCGGGAATGGACGGCGGTCTCGGATGGCCCATCCTCCATCGCGGACTGTACGGCAGCGCCAACCTCTACGTCCTCGTCGTTCCGGACAATTTCTCCGACCTTTACCGCTTCCCGGCATCTGCCCTGAATATCATCCGGCAAACCGCCAGCGCACGGACCATGCCGGTCTATGTCGAGGGACCCGCATATGTCAGCCTGTTCGTCTATGACAACGACACCTTCATCGTCGAGTCTTTCCTCGACGAGCCGGTGGATGTCGACATCGTGTCTACGGGTGCGGTGAACGGACTTACCGACCTGCTGGCCGGAACGGAGCTGCAAGGCCGCGTCAGGCCCGTGATGGGCCGCCGCGGCGCCACTTCCGCCACGCAGTCTTCATTCACCGTCACTCTCAAGCCTCATTCATACCGAGTCCTCCGAATAAAGAAATAACCGCATTATTTGCGGTTTTTCTTTTTTGTACGGAGATGGTTGAAACTTTCGACCACCATGATGTCCGAGGCTATGCCCCGGACGGCTAACAGGTCGCATATTATCGCGACGATGGGAAAGACCGCCGTCAGGCGGAATACCAGGGAGTCGTCGGCGGTAAAGTAGTCGACGGCTATCCAGGCTTGAAGCGCAAGGGTGATGATGGCGGCGAGCACGGCCGTGCGCATCTGGAATACGCGGAACCGGAAGGCCGTGAGCGCCAGGAAATCCAGAAGGACGATGACTATCAGCAGGATGAGATAAGGAACGTATGCCGTGTACTTGATCTCCTGGATGAATTCGCCGTCAGCGCCGGGCACGACGGCCTTCAAACTGAACAGCATGGCGGCCATCAGGCCGGTTGCAAGCGCCAAATATAGGGTTTGGATTCTCTGCCACATGATAAAAATTTTTAAAAACTTTTTGCAAAAATAGTGAAAATCAGGGATAAAAAACTATATTTGTAAGAAATGCCCCCCATGCGCAAACGCGCGGTCGGGCTGTGGTTAGAACATCCGGTTAGTGTCAGTAGTGTTATGGAACGTATGATCTATGTCAGCGACGTTACCATGAAGCAGACCGTCGGTCTGCCCGGTGAGTCGCTCTCCTTCCGCCAGAAAATCGAGCTCGCGAAGCTTCTCGACAAGCTCGGGGTGTCCGTCATCGAGACCGCTCCGATCAGGAACGGCCGTTCCGACAGTCTCCTCGTGAAGTCCCTCGCTTCCGCGGTCAAGGACAGTGTCCTGGCCGTTCCCGTGGACATCATGTCCCCCGAGAGCGTGCAGGTGACGTGGAACGCGCTTCGCGATGCGGTGCGCCCGCGTCTGCAGGTTTGCGTCCCCGTCAGTGCGGTCCAGATGGAGTACCTTTGCCACCTAAAGCCTGCCGATATCCTTGCGCTTATCGGCCGCATGGTGTCCGCCTGCGCGGAGCTGTGCCCCGAGGTCGAATTCGTGGCCGAGGATTCCGGCCGCAGTGACAGCGAGTTCCTTGGCGAGGCCGTCAAGGCTGCGGTCGAGGCCGGAGCCAAGGTCGTCACCGTCTGCGACGCCGCGGGCAATCTCCTGCCCGACGAGTTCCATTCCAGCGTGGCTTGGGTGCGCAAGATGCTCCCGGAGGGAGTCAGACTCGGTGTCCTGTGCTCCAACCTCATGTTCCTGGCCGACTCTTGCGCCATCGCGGCGGTACGTGCCGGAGCGGATGAGATCAAGACCACTCCATACGGCAACACCACCGTATCCCTCAAGCGTTTCGTGAAGATTCTCGACACCAAGTCCGACCTGTGCAAGGCGCGCAGCGGCGTCCGTGTCATCGACTTGGAGCGCACTGTCGGCCGTATCCGGCTCCTGTGCGAGGCCAAGCCCGCCAAGTCTTTCAAACCTCTCGACGGTCCCGACATCGACAGGGACGCTCTCACCCTTACCTCCCATGACGACCGCGAGGCCGTGCTCAAGGTCGTCTCCAAGCTCGGTTACGACCTGGGCGGAGAGGATGCCGACAGGGTCTATGAGACCTTCGTCCGTCTGGCCGCCAGAAGCGAAGTGGTGGAGGCCAAGGAGCTCGACGCCATCGTCGCCTCCGTAGCATATCAGGTTCCCCCGACATACAAGCTGGAGAGCTATGTCATCAACTCCGGCAACATCATTTCCGCCACCTGCCACCTCCGCCTGCGCAAGGGCGACGGCGTGCTGGAGAGCGTCTGCGTCGGCGACGGCCCTGTGGACGCGGCCTTCCAGGCCGTGGACAAGGTCGTCGGCCGCCAGTATGAACTTGACGACTTCCAGATCCGTTCCGTCGCCGAAGGCCGCGAGGCCATGGGCGAGGCCGTGGTCCGCCTCAGGTACGACGGCAAAGTCTATTCCGGCAGGGGTATCTCCCGCGACATCGTGGGCTCCAGCCTCATGGCTTATCTTAATGCCGTCAACAAGATGGCTTATGAGGAGGGTGAGGCATGAGACTGTCGTTTTCCACCCGAGGATGGATGGACCTCGCATGGGAGGACATCCTTGACAGCGCCTGCGAGATGCGTTTCACGGGCGTGGAGATGTACAATGTGTTCAAGTTCCCCGTCTTCACGGCCAAGGGCGGGCCTTTCCACAAGTATTCCGTCGCCGCATCTTACCGCGATATGCGTGAGCGCGGCCTTCAGGTTCCCTGCTTCGATTCGTCCAACGACCTCTCCGAGGAGAATGAGCCGATGCTGGAAGAGATGGAGGCGCTCATCAGGCTCGCCGCCGACATGCGCTCGCCTTACGTCTGCGCCTTCGCCAAGTCCGATGCTCCTGAAGTTATCCGCAGGAACCTCTCCCACCTCGTCCCGGTGGCAGAGGAATGCGGCGTCACAATATTGATCAAGACGAGCGGGATCTATTCCGACACTGCCTTGCTGCGCGACCTGATGAACGACTTCGCCTGTGACCAGCTCGCGGCGCTCTGGGACGTGCACCACCCGTATCGGGACCACGGCGAGAGCCCTGCGGACTCCATCACCAACCTCGGCGCATACGTCAAGCACGTACACCTCCGCGACAGCGACGAGTCCGGCGCCTACACGGTCATCGGAGAGGGCGATTTCCCCGTCGGGGAAGTCATGAACGCCCTGGCATCCATCGACTACGACGGTTTCGTCTCGCTGGAGTGGAAGCCCGAGTGGATGGAAGACCTGACCGACAGGGAAGTGATCTTCCCTCATTTCGTCAACTACATGGAGCGTTTCGAACGCTCCCGCGACAAGAAAACCAAGCTCTACCCGAACCACGACGGAACCGGATTCTATATCTGGAAGAAGGACGAGCTCATCGACCTCACCTTCCCCCAGGTCCTTGACCGCGTGGCGGACGAGTTCCCCGATCAGTATTGCTTCAAGTACACCACGTTGGACTATACCCGTACATACGAGGAGTTCCGCGAGGATGTCGACAACTTCGCCAGGGCGCTTGTGTCTCTGGGAGTGAAGCCCGGCTACAAGGTCACCATCTGGGCTACGAACATCCCCGCATGGTACATCACTTTCTGGGCCACCGTCAAGATAGGAGCGATACTCGTCACGATGAATACCGCTTACAAGATCCACGAGGCGGAGTATCTGCTCCGCCAGTCGGACACGCATACCCTGGTGATGATCGATAGGGCGCTGGACTCCAACTACCGCCAGATCATCAACGAACTCTGTCCCGAGATCGCGGGCAGCGAGGCGGGGAAGCCCCTGCACTGCTCCCGCCTTCCGTTCCTGCGCAACGTCATCACCGTAGGTTTTCGCCAGAAAGGCTGCCTGACCTTCGATGAAGCTATGGCCCGTCACGATATGGTGCCCCGCGAGACAGTCGCAGCCATGGCCGCCGCGGTCAATCCGGACGACGTCTGCAACATGCAGTACACCTCCGGCACTACAGGCTTCCCCAAGGGAGTGATGCTCACCCACTTCAATGTCGTTAACAACGGCAAGTGCATCGGTGACCGCATGGGGCTGTCCACTGCGGACAGGATGATGATCCAGGTGCCGATGTTCCATTGCTTCGGAATGGTGCTCTCGATGACATCCTCCATGACGCACGGCGCCACTATGTGCCCGATGCCGTATTTCTCAGCAAAGTCGTCGCTGGCTTGCATCAACCAGGAGCGCATAACCTGCTTCAACGGTGTCCCGACGATGTTCATCGCGATGTTCAACCATCCCGACTACCGCAAGACCGACTTCTCGCATATGCGCACCGGCATCATGGCCGGCTCCGGCTGCCCGCCGGAGCTCATGCGCCGTGCCGCCCGCGAGGACGAGATGCACATGGTCGGCATAGTCAGCGTGTACGGGCAGACCGAGACAGCCCCCGGCAATACGATGTCCGCCTGGACTGACTCTCTCGAAGTCCGCACCGATACTGTCGGATATGCCTTCCCCCACGTCCAGTGCAAGGTCGTGGATCCCGAGACCGGCCTCGAGGTCCCTCCCGGAGTGAACGGCGAGTTCTGCGCCAAGGGATACAATACCATGAAAGGCTACTACAAGATGCCCGATGCCACGGTCCAGACCATCGACAAGGACGGCTGGCTCCATTCCGGAGACCTCGCCTGCGTGGACGAGAGCGGCAACTACCGCATCACCGGCCGTCTCAAGGATATGATCATCCGCGGCGGAGAGAACCTCTACCCTAAGGAGATCGAGGAGTTTATCTACACCCATCCGAAGGTCAAGGACGTCCAGGTCATCGGCGTCCCCGACAAGAAGTACGGAGAAGAGGCCATGGCCTGCATCGTCCTCAAGGAGGGCGAGGAATTGTCCGAGGCGGATATGCGCGCCTATATCGTCGCCCGTCTCGCCAGGCACAAAGTGCCGAAATACATAGAGTTCGTCGAGGGGTTCCCGATGAACGCCGCCGGCAAGATCCTCAAGTACAAGATGCGCGAGGAAGCCGTAGCTAAATATGGTCTGGACAAATAATCAGTGTTTTCGAAATGAGCAGGACAGTTACGTTGGACGGCAATGAAGCCGCCGCCGGAATTGCATACGAGTTTACCGAGATAGCGGCCATCTATCCCATCACGCCTTCGTCCCCGATGGCCGAGCATACCGATTTCTGGTCCGCAAAGGGGAGAAAGAATGTCTTCGGCCAGCCGGTTACGGTGGTGGAGATGCAGTCTGAGGCCGGGGCCATCGCCGCCGTGCACGGCGCGGCCCAGACCGGCACGCTGGCGACCAGTTTTACCTCCAGCCAGGGCCTCATGCTTATGATTCCCGTGCTGCACAGGATTGCCGGCGAGCGTCTGCCGGTCGTGCTGCATGTTGCCGCGCGCACCGTCGGCACCCATGCCATGAGCATTTTCGGAGACCATTCCGACGTGATGTGCTGCCGCAACACCGGCTTTGCGATGCTCAGCACCGGCAGCGTCCAGGAGGTAATGGACCTCTCTGCCGTGGCGCATCTGGCCGCCCTCAAGGGCCGGACCCCTTTCATGCATTTCTTCGACGGATTCCGCACTTCGCACGAAATCGCTACGGTCGAACAGATCGACACGGAGCGTCTGCGCGGGCTGCTGGACCGCGACGCCCTGGCAGCTTTCCGCGCGCATGCTCTCAATCCCGAGCATCCGTTGATGCGCAGCACGGTCCAGAATCCCGACACTTTCTTCCAGAACCGCGAAGCCTGCAATGCTTATTACGACGCCCTTCCGGGCATAGTAGAGGCGTATTTCGATGAAATCAATTCCATTACCGGCCGCGACTATCGTCTCTTCAACTACTATGGCGCTCCTGATGCCACGGATGTGGTGGTGGCCATGGGTAGCGTTTCCGGCGCGGTCCGCGAGGCGGTGGATGAGCTGAACCGCGGCGGGACGAAGGCCGGATTCGTGCAGGTGCACCTGTACCGTCCGTTCAGCGCGGAGCATCTGCTGCGCGCGCTGCCTGCCAGTGTCCGGCGCATAGCGGTCCTCGACCGCTGCAAGGAGCCGGGCAGCGCCGGCGAGCCTCTATACGAGGACGTATGTACCGTTCTCTCTCAGGCCGGACGCGACGATGTGTCCGTCATCGGCGGCCGCTACGGACTGTCTTCCAAGGATACGGATCCTGGCCAGATCCTTGCGGTGTTCGCCAACCTTGCCTCCGAGAAGCCTCTGAACGGGTTTACCATCGGCATCACTGACGACGTTACTTTCCTGTCACTCCCGTCCCTGCCTTATTCCGGCACTCCGGACGGAGTCTTCAGCTGCAAGTTCTGGGGACTGGGCGGCGACGGTACCGTAGGTGCCAACAAGAACACCGTCCATATAGTCAGCGACCTTTCCGGAATGTACGGGCAGGCTTATTTCGAGTATGACGCCAAGAAATCCTTCGGAGTCACCAAATCGCACCTGCGCTTCAGCCCGAAGCCCGTTGAAAGCTCCTATTTCGTCAAGAAGGCCGATTTCATCGCCTGCCACAACCAGAGCTACATCGGGCAGTACGACATTGTGTCCGAGCTCAAGGACGAAGGCGTATTCCTGCTGAATTGCAGCTACTCGGGTGATGAGCTCGAGGCTTGGCTGCCTGCCGATGTCAAGCGCACCCTTGCGCAGCGCCATGCCCGCTTCTATGTCATCGACGCCACCGCCGTGGCACTGCGCCTCGGCCTGGGAAGCCATACCAATACCGTGCTCCAGGCGGCGTTCTTCGCCTCTACGGGCATAGTCGGCACGGCCGAGGCCCTCGAGGCCATGAAGGCCGCTGCGCGCAAGACATATTTCTCCAAGGGAGACGCCGTCATCGAGCGCAACATCGCCGCCATCGAGGCGGGAGCGTCCGAGGTGGTCGAGATTCCCGTCCGCGAAGCGTGGAAGGACCTTCCCGCAGGCCCTGAAGAGGATCTTTCCAGCCTCCCCGATGCCGTCCGCAACCTCCTGCTGCCCATCAACAGGCAGAAAGGCGACGACCTTCCGGTCAGCAGCTTTGTAAAATACGCGGACGGCTGTGTCCCTCTTGGCCTCACGGCCTATGAGAAACGCGGAATAGCGGTGCGCGTCCCCAAGTGGGATGCCACGAAGTGTATCCAGTGCAACCGCTGCTCCTTTGTCTGCCCCCACGCTGTCATCCGTCCCTTCCTCCTGGACGATGCCGAGAAGTCTTCTGCCCCCGAAGGATTCGTTACAGTGCCGGCCAACGGCAAGGCAAAGGGACTGCATTTCGCCCTTGTCGTGTCCGAATTGGACTGCACGGGCTGCGGCAGCTGCTCCCAGAGCTGCCCCTCCGGGGCTCTGGAGATGGTGCCCGCCGCTCCGTCGGAGCAGAACCGCGCGAGTTTCGACTTCGCCCTCTCCCTCAAGGACAAGGGCGATCTCTTCGATCCATATACCGTCAAGGGAAGCCAGTTCCGCCGTCCTCTCCTTGAATTCTCGGCCGCTTGCGCCGGCTGCGGAGAGACTCCGTACGCCAAGCTCCTTACCCAGCTGTTCGGCGACCGTGTTTACTGGGCCAACGCCACCGGCTGCTCACAGGCCTGGGGCGCTGCGATGCCCGGCATACCTTATACGGTCAACGGCCGCGGCTTCGGCCCGGCCTGGACCAACAGCCTCTTCGAGAACAATGCCGAGCTCTGCCTGGGCATGTGCCTGTCGGTGAAGCAGCGGCGGGCTTTGCTGCGGGAGAAGGCCGAGGCCTTCGCGGCCGCAGCCTCCGGCCCGCTGCGCGAAGCCTGCGACGCCTTCCTGGCCGCCTTCGACGACCTGTCGGCTTCCCGCACCGCGGCCGACTCGCTCATCCCTCTCCTCGAGGAGGAGGGGAGCGCCGCCGCCCGCGAGCTCCTGTCGATGCGTGACATCTTCACCCGCAAGACCTTCTGGATGTACGGAGGCGACGGATGGGCTTACGACATCGGTTTCGGCGGTCTCGACCACGTTATCGCCAGCGGCGAAAACGTCAACGTGTTCATAGTGGATACCGAGGTGTACTCCAACACCGGCGGCCAGAGCAGCAAGGCAACGCCTCTCGGCGCGGTCGCAAAGTTCGCATCCTCCGGCAAGAAGAACCGCAAGAAGGACCTTGGCGCCATCCTGATGACTTACGGGTACGTCTATGTCGCACAGGTAGCCATGGGAGCGGATCCCGCCCAGCTCGTCAAGGCTGTCAAGGAGGCGGAGGAGTATGACGGCCCTTCCGTCATTATCGCTTACACCCCTTGTTCGTCACACGGCATCTGTATAGGCATGCACCGCGTGCAGGAAGAGATGAAGCGCGCAGTCGAGAGCGGCTATTGGCTGCTCTACCGTTACGACCCCAGGCTCGAACATCCTTTCCACCTCGATTCCAAGGCTCCTACTATGCCTTACACGGAGTTCTTGGACGGTGAGGTCCGGTATGCATCTCTGCGCCGAAGTTTCCCTGAAAATGCCGAGCGGCTCTTCGCCCGCGGCACCGAGGACGCCGAGCGCCGTTACAAAAAATATAGCGGCAAGGAAGACGAAATCCGGTAATTAATTCCTAACTTTGGTATTCGAACACTAAAACAGCTGATTATGAGAATACCAGAATCCGAATTGATCATCAACGGAGACGGTTCCGCTTTCCATATCCATCTCAGACCCGAAGAACTCGCTGACAGAGTCATCGTGTTCGGCGACCCCGGCCGCGTGGACATGGCGGCCGAATTTCTCGAGGAGAAGGAGTTCCGTCACGAGTCCCGCGAGTTCGTGGGCATCACCGGCAAATACAATGGAAAGAGGATCACCCTGCTGTCCACAGGCATAGGAACGGACAACATAGATATCGTGATGACCGAGCTTGACGCCCTGGCCAACATCGACTTCACCACCCGCGAGGTCAAGCCGGAGCACAGGAGGCTGACAGTCCTCCGCATCGGCACCTGCGGCGCCATCCAGCCCGACATCCCTCTGGGCTCCTTCATCTTCTCCGAGATTTCCGTAGGCTGTGACGGCCTGCTCAACTGGTATGCCGACCGCGACAAGGTCACCATCCCCGATATGGAGGAGGCTTTCAAGAAACATATGAAGTGGAACAAACACCTGCCTGATCCCTATTTCGTCAAGGCAAGTCCCAAGGTCAGGAAGATGTTCGAGGGCTGTTCCGTGATGGGCGTCACGATTTCCGCTTCGGGCTTCTACGGCCCTCAGGGCAGGGTTGTACGCCAGCCCTTGGCCATGCCCGACATGATCGCCGACATCGAGAGCTTCCGTTTCGGAGACTATCGCATCACCAATTTCGAAATGGAGGGTTCCGCGCTTGCAGGCCTGGCCACACAACTTGGCCACGACGCCGGCACGATCTGCTGCGCCATCGCCAACCGTTACCTTAAGGATGCGAATACCGACTACAAGAAGATGGTCCGCAACCTGATCGAACTGTCACTGGACAGGATTACTCAAGGTCGATAATCACCTTGCCGCTGTAGAGCGTCCTCAGGTCGTTTACCTGGAATACCTGGATCGAAGGATCGTTGACCGTTGCGTCGATGGTCCTTTTTTCCTTTCCAATGATGTTGGTCTCGAGCCATGCGAGCTGTTCGGGGAAAGTCTTGGACATACATGCCGCAATCTCATGGCTGTTGCCTTGGTAGCGGTAAACGCAGCAGTCGTATCCGTTGCCCTTGAATATCCTGGCCAGGACCTTCGTACCCTGAAATGCCTGGTTGAGCAGACGGATCTGTCTGTAGGTGACTATCCTGTCGGCCGTGCCGTGGAAGAAAAGGTGCGGCGCGGGCTCTGTGTGATAACGCACCGCGCCCTGCCTGGAGTATATGGCTCCGGCGAAAGACATGACTCCGGCGTAATGGAAATCTTTTGGTAGCATAACCGACGTACCCATCCTGTTGCATAGTTCCCATTCGGCCTGCAATACCGTGATGGCGCCGGCGGAGGAGCCGGCTATGACCAGTGAAGAGGGGTCGATGTCCACTTCCTCGGCATTGTCAAGGATGTATTTCGTGGCTGTGAAAAGGTCTTCGACTGCCATCTGGATGGAATCGTACACGTCGTTCAGGCTCCCCATCCCTTCCACTTGCTTGAGCCCGAGCCTGTAGTCGATGGCCGCGACCGTGAAACCTTCATCGGTGAGCAGACGGAACCATTCCTTCGCGGTCGGGGTGTCGCGGCGTCCGGCCTTGAATCCTCCTCCGAAAACGTAGAGGATAGTGGGCTTGTTGACACCGTTCACGGTCATTTCGCTGCCGTCGGCAGGATAATATACGTCCATGTAAAGGCCGACACTGTCCCTTTCGGCGAACTTGAATGTCTCGTCTGGTTTCAGCAGGTCCTGGGCCCGGCATGCTGCGCTTCCCGCGCATGCGATCGCCGCTATGACGGCCACTGCGGCCGCGAATTTCCGGATAATCATATCTTTTTTCTTTATTTGTTTCAAATGTGTCGCACTTTGGCACAATCTCGCTTTAACTTTGCATCAGCGAAACAAAAAACAGCCGCCATGAAGAACACAGAATACACCAACTTCCTCGGTTCCATCATCTCTTCCGAAGACTCCCTCACCGCCCTCCTCGAAATGATCGAGGACATGGACCTCGAAATCACCGGAGTGGGGCAGTCCTGGTAACCCTCGTGTGCTCCTTGTCCTTGGACAGGGATACCTTCAGGGTGGGCAGCTTGCCGTCTGTGCTTCCGCCCCGGACCATCCTGTCGGTGATGATGAATTCCGATACGGGATCTTCTATATATCTTGTCACTGCCCGTTTCAGCGGCCTTGCGCCATAAGCCGGATCATATCCTGCGTCGGCGACGAATTCCTTGGCCGAAGGCGTGACCGACAGGCGGTAGCCCGCCTCTTCGACCCTGGCCTTCAGGTCTTTGATTTCCAAGTCTATAATCTTCTCCAGATCCGCACGCGTGAGCGGATTGAAGTACACTTTCTCGTCCACGCGGTTGATGAACTCCGGAGGGAACAGTTTCTTCACGGCTTTTTCGAGCACGCCCTTCCTGTCCCTGGCCAGGTCCTGTCCGGCCCTGGCGAATCCCACTCCGCTTCCGTACTCCTCCAGTTCGCGCGTTCCGACGTTGGAGGTCATGATGACTATCGTGTTCTTGAAGCTGACCGTCCTGCCGTTGCTGTCCGTCAGCCGGCCTTCGTCCAGGACCTGCAGCAACAGGTTGAAGATGTCCGGATGGGCTTTCTCTATCTCGTCCAGCAGCACTACGCAGTAGGGCTTGCGCCGTACCTTCTCGCTTAACTGTCCGCCTTCCTCGTGGCCGACATATCCCGGAGGGGCTCCGACGAGACGCGACGACGAGAATTTCTCCGAATATTCCGACATGTCCACCCTTACGATGCTCTCTTCCGAGTCGAAGAGATTCTTCGCCAGGCATTTGGCCAGGCGTGTCTTGCCGACGCCGGTGGGGCCGAAGAACAGGAACGTGCCTATCGGACGGCCGGGATCCTTGAGTCCTGCGCGGTTGCGCTGGATGGCGCGGACGACCGTGTCCACGGCTTCGTCCTGCCCGACCACTTCGCCGCGCAGGCGCTCCTTCATGGCGAGCAGGCGATGCCCTTCGCTCTCGGCGACCTTGCTGACGGGGATGCCGGTCATCCTGGAGACCACGCAGGCGATGTCATCCGCATCCACTATGTTCCCTCCTCCGCGGTTGCGGGCCATCCTCAGACGTACCATGGAACCGGCTTCATCCATCACGTCGATGGCTTTGTCGGGGAGCGCACGGTCGGTAATATAGCGGTCGGTCTGCTTCACGCAGGCTTCGATGGCTTCCGGAGAGTATTCCACGTTGTGGAAGTTCTCGTAGTTCTCCTGGAGGTTGCGAAGGATGTCGATGGACTGAGGGATGTCGGTAGGCTCGACGACCACCTTTAGGAAGCGTCGGTCGAGCGCTCCGTCCTTCTCAATGATCTTGGTGAACTCGTCCATCGTGGTGGCGCCGATGCACTGGATCTCGCCGCGGGCGAGGGCCGGCTTGAGCATGTTGGCGGCATCGAGGCTGCCCTGGGCTCCGCCGGCTCCGACTATGGTGTGGAACTCGTCTATGAAGAGAATGATATCCGGGTTGGCCTTGAGGTTTTCTATAATGCCTTTCAGGCGCTTTTCGAAGTCGCCCCTGTAGCGCGTACCTGCCACCACGGACGCTATATCCAGCGATATCAGACGCTTGCGGCTGAGGGCGGGCGGCACGTCCCCGGCGGCGATCTTGAGGGCAAGACCCTCTACGATCGCGGACTTGCCTACGCCCGGCTCGCCAATCAGCATGGGATTGTTCTTCTTGCGTCTCCCGAGGATCTCGACTATCCTGGCTATCTCGCTGTCGCGGCCAACCACGGGATCGAGGACGCCGGCTTCGGCGGCCTTTGTCAGGTCGAGGCCGAACTCCTCGACGCTGTTCTCCTGCGAAGCGGCCACTTCTCCGGCGGCGCGGTTCACCGCTTCCTCGAACTCCGCCCTCTTCTCCGCCGTCTCCTCCGGCCTGGTGTCCTCCTTGCCGTCGAACAGGTCCTGCTCCTGCATATATGCGAGCAGGACGGGGTATGTGATGCCGCGCGCCTTCATGAATGCCTGGCTATAGCTTCCGTCCATCCTGCTGACCGCAAGGATCAGATGGGAGCCGTCCGTCTCGGCGTGCTTTAGGCGGGTCGCCTCGAGTATGGTGAGGTTCAGGAGGCTCTGCGCCGAACGCGAAAGCACTACCTGGTCCACATCGGAGTAGGGTATGGATCCCTGGCGGAAAATATGCACGTCGATGAACTGCTTCATCTCCTCGGGATCTGCCCCGAGACCCCTCAAAGCCCTGCAGGCATTGTTGTCAGCATGCCTGAGGATGCCGAGCACGAGGTGGTCGGTCCCTATCCCGTAGCTCCCGGTGCGCATCGCTTCCTCGCGCGCATACCGGACTATCAGGTTGAGTTCATCAGAAATTCTCATTTCCATGCCGATTATGATGATTTGGGTTCTACAAAATTAAGAAAAATCAAATAAAATTGTTAAATTTGCGTGTTTATAAGCGTAGGAAAACGCAAAGATAAGATCAGTGTTGATTTATGGATATTGAGGAAAAGAACAACGAACAGTTTCATGGTATCATAGAACCGGTCGAGATCGACCACGAGATGCGCACGGCGTATATCGATTATTCGATGTCCGTCATCGTGTCCCGTGCCCTTCCCGACGTCCGCGACGGCCTCAAGCCGGTGCAGCGCCGCGTCCTTTTCGGAATGGACGGACTCAACCTAAGCTATTCCGGACAGACGAAGAAATGCGCGAGGATCGTGGGCGAGGTGCTCGGAAAGTTCCATCCGCATGGCGACTCCAGCGTCTATGACGCCATGGCCCGCCTTGCCCAGAACTGGAACCAGCGCTACCCGCTCGTCTACGGCCAGGGCAATTTCGGTTCGATGGACGGCGACCCCGTCGCCGCCATGCGATACACTGAAGCCAAGCTCGAAAGGATTACCGAGGATGTTCTCGCGGACCTCGACAAGAATACTGTAGATTTCCAGCTCAACTTCGACGATACCATCCCCGAGCCCACGGTGCTTCCCACCAAGGCTCCTCTCCTTCTGCTCAACGGCTCCGCCGGCATCGCCGTCGGTATGGCCACCAATATGGCTCCGCACAACCTTTCCGAGTGCTGCGACGCCATCTGCGCATACATCGACAATCCCGACATCACCGTCGAAGGCCTGATGGAGCACATCAAGGGACCCGATTTTCCGACAGGAGGCATCATCCAGGGCCGTCAGGGCATAATCGATGCCTATACCACCGGCCGCGGAAGGGTGGTGGTCCGCGCCAAGACCGAGATCGAGGAGGACGAGCGCGGCCGCGACAGCATCGTCGTGACCGAGGTTCCCTATATGGTCAACAAGAGCGAGATGATCAAGCGCATCGGCGAGATGGTCGAGGACAAGCGCATCGACGGCATCTCCGACATCAGGGACCTTTCCAGCCGCGAAGGCATACGCATCGTCTTCTACCTGAAGAAGGACGCCAACTCCAATGTCGTGCTGAACACCCTGTTCAAGTACACTCCGCTGCAGTCCAGCTTCGCCATCAACAACGTCGCGTTGGTCAAGGGCCGTCCGCGCACGCTCTCCCTCAAGGAGATCATCGCCGACTTCGTGGACTTCCGCCACGAGGTGGTGGTGCGCCGCACCAAGTTCGACCTTGAAAAGGCCCAGAAGCGAGCCCATATACTCGAAGGCCTCCTGAGGGCCATCGACGTCATCGACGAGATCATCGCCATCATCCGCCGTTCGGCCACGATCGAGGATGCCAAGGCCGAGCTCGTGGCGACCTTCGGCTTCTCCGAGACCCAGGCCACCGCCATCGTCGAGATGCGTCTCCGCCAGCTCACCGGACTTGAGAAGGCCAGGCTCCAGGCCGAGTACGAGGACCTCGAGAAGTTCATCGCCCGCTGCCAGGAGATCCTCGCCAGCGAGACCGAGCAGCTCAACATCGTCAAGCAGGAGTCCATGGAGCTCAAGCAGAAGTACGGCGATCCCCGCCGTACCGAGATCACCCTCTCCGCCGAGGAGTTCAACCCCGAGGACTTCTATGCCGACGACGACGTCGTCATCACCATCTCCCACCTCGGATACATCAAGCGCACGCTCCTCAGCGAGTTCCGTACGCAGAACCGCGGAGGCGTGGGCATGAAGGCCAGCTCCACCCGCGACGAGGATTTCATCGAGCACATCTATGTGACCAATATGCACAGCACCCTGCTCCTCTTCACCGAAAAGGGTCTGTGCTACCGCCTCAAAGTATATGAGCTTCCGGAGGGTACTCGCACTTCCAAGGGACGCGCCATCCAGAACCTCCTCGCCATCGATGCCGACGACCGCGTCAAGGCTTATGTCTCGGCCAAGTCCATCGAGGATCCCGAGTATTGCCAGAACAATTTCGTCGTGCTGCTGACCAGGCGCGGTACTATCAAGAAGACCACGCTCGAGGCTTACTCCAACAAACGCAGCCGCGCCAAGGGTATCATCGCCATCACGGTGCGCGAAGGCGACGAGCTCGTGGAGGCCATCCTCACCAACGGCAACCATGAGATCATGATTGCCGCCAGGAACGGCCGCTGCGTCCGCTTCGACGAGAGCGACGCACGCCCGCTCGGACGCGGCGCATCCGGTGTCCGGGGAATAAATATCGAGGACGACGACGAGGTGGTCGGAATGATCTCCGCGGATCCTTCGGATCCCGATCTCCCGAACCATACTGTGCTGGTAGTCAGCGAGAACGGCTATGGCAAGCGTTCCCATTGGGAGGACTACCGCAAGACCAGCAGGGGGGCCAAGGGCGTAAAGACCCTGGACATCACCGACAAGACTGGCCCGCTTGTTGCAATGAAGACCGTTTCAGAGGACAACGACCTCATGATCATCAACCGTTCAGGCATGACCATCAGGATGTCCGTAAGCGATATAAGGGTGGCCGGAAGGGCCACGCAAGGTGTCAAGCTGATCAACCTCAGAGGCACGGACTCGATAGCCGCAGTCTCTGTTGTAGCGAAATCGGAGGAGGAAGGAGAGGCCAGGCCCGAGGCCGAAGCCGGAACTGAAACCCCTGCCACGGAATAATTATTAACTACTAACTATATTTTCTTATGAAAAAAGTCTTTATCGCACTGGCTCTGCTCGCTTCCGTGACTTTCGCCAATGCACAGAACGTAAAATCCGAGAACGCCGCCAAGGCTGCCCTTGAGGCCGCCCAGGCTGCAGCCAACAACGCCAAGAAGGCTACCAAGGTCGCCACTTGGCTCAAGCTCGCCAGCTCCTATATGGATGCATACAACGCTCCTATGGGCAACGGCTGGATCGGCGCACAGGCCCAGGAGCTCCAGCTCGTCATGGGCGGTCAGCGTCCGACTTCCGAGGAGAATGTCGTCATCGGCGGCACCAACTACCTCAAGAAGGCTTATGCTTCATCCGACTACTATTTCAATGAGGCCGGCCAGCTTGCGATGATCAAGGTCACCAAGCCTATCGTCGACAATGCTCTCGGCAAGGCTCTCGACGCTTACAAGAACGCTTACAAGAACGACCCCAAGGGCACTAAGACCGCAGATATCGTGAAGGGTATCGAAGGTATCGCCGAGAAGTATGTCCAGGAGGCTTATGATGCCTATACCTTCGGCGACTTCACCAAGGCAAGCCAGCTCTTCGAGGAGGCTTACAACGCCGGCATGACCGCTCCTGCCAACAAGTCCGACGACGAGTCCCTGTACAATGCAGGTTTCGCCGCATGGGCAGGCCAGGACCTCAACCGCGCCAAGTCCTTCTTCCAGAGGTGCCTTGACAACAAGTACTATGGCGATGACGGTGACGTCTATGCCAAGCTCGCCGAGATTACCGACAAGCTCGGTGACAAGGAGGCCGGCAAGAACATCCTCGAGCAGGGTTTCGCCGCTTTCCCGTCCAGCCAGGCCATCCTCATCGGCCTCATCAACTACTATGTCACCAGCGGCCAGGAGACCGACCGTCTCTTCTCCCTGCTTGACAACGCCAAGAAGAACGAGCCCGACAACGCTTCCCTCTATTATGTAGAAGGCAACATCAACAAGGAACTCGGCAAGGTCGACGAGGCCATCGCGGCATATCGCAAGTGCGCCGAGATCAACCCCAACTACGAGTATGGTTACATCGGAGAGGGTCTTCTTCTCTACAACCAGGCTTTCGACATCCAGGAAGAGGCCCAGGCCGAGCTTGACGACGCCAAGTACATGGCTCTCGTAGAGAAGTTCGACGCCACCCTCAAGGGCTGCATCGCTCCTTTCGAGAAGGCCATCGAGGTCACCAAGGACGAATCGCTTAAGCCCAGCATCGCCGAATACCTCAAGAACGCCTGCTATCGCTTCCGCGAGGAAGCCGACTTCGGCGCCAAGTACGAGAAGTATTCCAAGATGGTCGCCGGCGAGTAATCGCAAGCGGTACATATAAAGAATAAGCTGCGGATTTCCGCAGCTTATTTTGTTTTTATTGCTCGGCCAGCCCCTTGTCGAAGGCCCTTACTATCTTGGTGACCAGGGGGTGTCGGACTATGTCGTCATTGGTGAACCGGATGACGCTGATGCCCTTTATGTCCTTGACCAGGTCGATGCCCTTCAGAAGGCCGCTGTCGGCCTTGTTGGGGAGGTCCACCTGGGTGGCGTCGCCGGTGACGATGAACTTGGCGTTGCAGCCCATTCTGGTGAGGAACATCTTCAGCTGGCCGATGTTGGTGTTCTGGGCCTCGTCGAGGATGACGCAGGCGCGGTCCAGGGTGCGGCCTCGCATATAGGCGAGGGGAGCGATCTGGATGGTGCCGTCGGCCATGAACTCCGAAAGCTTGCGGTGCGGGATCATGTCTCCGAGGGCGTCATAAAGTGGCTGGAGATAGGGATCGAGCTTGTCCTTGAGGTCGCCCGGCAGGAATCCCAGGCGTTCGCCGGCTTCCACGGCCGGGCGGGTGAGGATGATGCGCTTGATCTCGCGGTTCTTGAGGGCACGGACGGCCAGGGCTATGGCGACGTAGGTCTTGCCCGTGCCGGCAGGGCCGACGGCAAAGACGAGGTCGTTGTCGAAGTATGCCTTGACCATTTCCTGCTGGGTGAGATTGCGGGCGCGTATGGGTTTTCCGTCGGTGCTGTGCACGATGACTGCGTCGCCGTTGATCCTGAAACGGTCGGGCGAAGTCTCTCCGTCGAAGATGTCCTCCACGTCATAGACGGTAAGGTTCATCTTGCGGTGACGCCTCTGGATCAGTTCGTTGAACTTCATTTCGAAGTCCTCGACACGTGCCTCCTTGCCGTCCAGGATGATCTCGTCGCCCCGCGCGACCACTTTCAGCTCGGGGTAGTAGGTGCAGAACTCCTCGAGGATCTTGTTCCCCGCACCGAAGATCTCGATCGGGTCAATTGCTTCCAGCTTGATGGTTTTCCTCATATATGATTCCGGTTTCTTTTGTTACCCTTTTATATGTAGTTGTCATGTTGTCGTAATCGGAAGGGTCGATCCATTCGTCGCGCCTTCCGAGGAAGTCCGCGACCGGTATGGTCACGTAGTTGTCCCGAAGCGTGCCGGGAAGGCAGCACCAAAGGAACGACAGCTCCGGTTCGAGCATCTTCTTGCTTCCGTCGGGGTAGTGGACGAAGCGGGCCCGGACCGCCAGCTCGAGACGGGTGTTCTCGGCGCTCATGTTGGATACGGCGTTGCCCATCGAGTCGATGACCGGCGCGCCGTGGACATGCGAGGTGGCCTGCACGACGTGGGGATGCGCGCCTACGATCAGGTCCGAGCCCTGCTGAACGAGCCATTCCGCCCATTCCGCCTGTTCGCGGGAATGCTTCAGCTTGAACTCGTCGCCCCAGTGGGGAAGGACTACGATGAAATCCGCCTCTTTCTCTTTCGCCCGGGAAATCATCGACCCGACATCCTCCCTGTCCATCATGCGTATCACCGGCCAGCCGTCATAGGGTTCGTAATTGTTGCCGTAGGTGAAATTGACGAACGCGATGCGTATGCCGCGGAGGACTACCACAAGCGGATTGACCAGGGAGTCCGCGGCAGGGTCGGCGGCGCATCCGGTGTAACGGATGCCGAGACTGTCGCGCATGGCATCGTACACCTGCAGGGTGCGCTTCAGCCCCCTGCGGCCCTTGTCGAGGATGTGGTTGTTGGCCGTAAGGAAGACATCCACACCGTGTCCGGCGATGCTGTATGCATATCCGTCCGGGGCGGAAAAAGAGGGATACCCCGTATATGGCTTGCCGGCAAGGGAGAACTCCAGATTGGCTACCGAGATGTCGGCGTCTTGCAATAGGGGACCGAGCTCGGAGAAGAAGCCGTCGTAATCGTATTTCAGTTGGTTGGAATGCATCATCACGTCACCGATGAAAGTGACGGAAACCGTGTCCGGCGCGGCCATGAACGGCTTCGGGAAGGGAATGTCATAGTTCCACTGCGCCCGGGCGGCCCATGACAGGGCAAGAAGGGCGATGACGGTTATGACTATCCTTGGAAGGCGCATCGGCACGGTATTAGTGTTACGGATGCAAATATACATTTTTTTTGTTGTCGAAACTTAATTCACTAAATTTGCATTTTGTTGACAAATGGCCTTATGAAGAATAAGATTCTTGTTATCAGCGCGTTCTTGTTGACGGTCCTGCTATGCTCCGGGTGCGATTTCTTCCGCACGCTGGCCGGTCGTCCGACCTCGTCGGACATCGAGGCCATGCGTGTCGAGCTGCGCGCCAGGGAGGCTGCCGAGGCTGCCCGCCGGGACTCGCTGGAGCGTGTCCGGCTTGAGGCCGAGAAGGCTGCCCGCATTGCTGCGGCCATGGACACTCTACAGACCATGAAAGGCCTGCTGCATACTCCTGCCCGTTTCTCGGGACTGTCTTCCGACAGCGCTCCCAAGGCGAGGTACAGCATAGTCATAGGCTCTTATCGCAACCGTGCCAATGCCGTGAGCTACAGCGAGAAACTTACATCCGAAGGCTATCCCGCCGAGGCGGTGAGCTTCCGCAACGGTTTCACGGCCGTAGGCGTCTGTCCTACCGACGATCCGTCCGAACTGCTGGCATCGTTGCGCAAGGTCCGCAATGAACGATTCTGCCCCAAGGAAGTATGGATACTCGTAAACGAATAGTCCGATGAAACGTATCCTGGTTCTTTTAGTGGCGTTATTCTGCGCTTCCGCCGTCTGTCCGGCGCAGTTCCGTACCCCGGACTATCGCACCCTTGGGGACAGCGAAACCGTCAGGGCTTTCCGCGGGCACATAGGGTACCTGGCCTCCGCCGCCCTTGAAGGGCGCGCGGCCGGTTCCGAGGGTGAGCTGGAGGCCGCGGACTATGTCCGCGACGCGCTCACCGCTTACGGAGTCGAACTTCTCTCCGGAAGCGACGGCGACGTTTTCGGCATCCGCAAGGATAACGGCGACACTCTTGTGTCGCGCAATGTCATAGGAGTCGTTCAGGGCTATGACAAGACACTGCGCGACCGCTATATAGTGGTCGGCGCCAGGCTGGACAACATCGGTACGCGCACAATCACCATAGACGGCGAGCCTTTCACCCGCATCTACAACGGCGCCAACGGCAATGCATCCGGCGTGGCCATGATGCTTGAGCTGGCACGTATGCTCAAGACCAATTCCTTGATGCTCAAACGTTCCGTAGTGTTCGTCGCCTTCGGATCATCTCTGGAATCCCAGATCGGCTCATGGTATTTCCTGAACCGCTCCTTCCCGGATACCGGCAAGATAGACGCCATGGTCAACCTCGACGTCCTCGGCGGAGACAGGGGTTTCTATGCCTATTCCGGCTCCAATGCCGACCTCAACAGGATAGTCAACCGGGTCAACGCCACGCTTCAGCCCGTCAAGCCTGAGATCACCGCTGCCGAACCCTTCGACTCCGACCACAGGATGTTCTATGCCAGCGAGATCCCTTCGATACTTTTCACCACCGGAGATTATCCGGAGTACGGCACTGACCGCGATACACCTTCCATCATCAGTTACGACGATATGGAGAGGGAGCTCGAATACCTTTACAATTTTACCTTGGAGCTCGCGAACGGAGATGCTCCGGCCTTCCGTCCGGACCCGTCAGCCAAGCCTGCCGATACCCGTTCGGCGGCCATACCTTATTATGAGTGCGACATCCCCCCGACCTTCCTCGGCAGTTCGGATCCCAAGGTGTTCATGGAGAAGTGGGTGTATGCCTATCTCAAGTATCCCGACGCCGCCGTCAGGAACGGCATCCAGGGCCGCGTGCTTGTGGATTTCGTCATCGACGAGAAGGGCAAGGTCAAAGACGTCAAGGTGCTCAAGGGAGTGGATCCCCTCCTCGACGACGAGGCGGTGAAGGTGGTTTCTGCTTCGCCCGACTGGAAGCCAGCGAGGCTGCAGGGCAAGAAAGTCCCTTCGGAAATATCCCTGTATGTTGAATTCAAGCTTGAAAGGAAGAAAAATAGATAATATACGACATGGATTACGATTTTAAGTCTATTGAAAGCAAGTGGCAGGCCTGGTGGGCCGGGAACAAGACGTTCAGGACCTCACTGGATCCTTCCAAACCAAAATACTATGTCCTCGACATGTTCCCCTATCCTTCCGGAGCGGGGCTTCACGTGGGACATCCGCTGGGTTACATCGCCAGCGACATCTTCTCCCGCTACAAGAGGCTGACCGGTTACAACGTCCTTCACCCGATGGGATACGACGCTTTCGGCCTTCCGGCCGAGCAGTACGCCATTCAGACCGGACAGCATCCCGAGAAGACCACCACCGACAACATCAACCGCTACCGCAGTCAGCTAGACCGCATTGGTTTCTCGTATGACTGGGACCGCGAGGTCCGTACCTGCGACCCCAAATTCTACAAGTGGACCCAGTGGGCTTTCCTCAGGATGTTCGACAGCTGGTATGACCGTTCCCTTCAGAAGGCCAGGCCGATCGCCGAACTGACCGCGCATTTCGCCTCCGAAGGGGCTTCGGGCGTGGATGCCGCTTGTTCCCAGGAACTCGATTTCACTGCGGAGCAGTGGAATGCCATGTCGGAGAAGGAAAAGTCCGATACCCTGATGAACTACCGCATCGCATATCAGGGCGAAACCTCCGTCAACTGGTGTGAAGGCCTTGGGACAGTGCTGGCCAACGACGAGGTCAAGGACGGCCTTTCCGTCCGCGGCGGATTCCCCGTGGAGCAGAAGAAGATGACACAGTGGCAGCTACGCGTGTCGGCATATGCCGGACGCCTGCTCGACAGCCTGGACGATCTCGCATGGACCGATTCCCTCAAGGAGATGCAGCGCAACTGGATAGGCAAGTCCGAAGGCTGCGAGGTGGTGTTCGACACTGTCTGTGGTGACAAGCATCTGCCCATCACCATCTTCACCACCCGTGTGGATACTATCTTCGGCGTGACGTTCATGGTGCTCGCACCTGAAAGCGACCTTGTGGCGGAGCTTACCACTCCGGAGCAGAAGGAGGCGGTCGAGGAGTACATCAAGCAGGTGAAGAAGAAGACCGAGCGCGAGCGCATTGCCGAGACCAAGACAGTTACGGGCGTATTTGCCGGCTCCTACGGCATCAATCCCCTGACCGGCGAGCGCATCCCGATCTGGATCTCCGAATATGTGCTCGCGGGCTATGGCACCGGCGCCATCATGGCCGTGCCGGCGCATGACAGCCGCGACTATGTCTTCGCCAAGACCTTCGATCTCCCCATCGTCCCCATCATCGAGGGCTGCGATGTCAGCGAGGAAAGTTTCGATGCCAAGGAAGGCAAGATGTGCAATTCCGGATTCCTGAACGGCCTTGATGTCAAGGTAGCCATCGAGAAGGCCAAGGACTATGTCGAAGAGAAGGGCATCGGCCGCCGCAAGACTAACTTCCGCCTGCGTGACGCCATCTTCTCCCGCCAGCGCTACTGGGGCGAGCCTTTCCCCATCTACTACAAGGACGGCATCCCCACTCCTCTTCCGGAGTCTGCGCTCCCCCTCGAGCTTCCGGAGATCGAGTCCTTCAAACCCGCCGCCAACGGAGAGCCTCCGCTCTCCCGCGCCAAGGACTGGACCTATGAAGGATACCCCCTGGAGAAGAGCACAATGCCGGGTTTCGCCGGCTCCAGCGCATACTATCTCCGCTATATGGATCCCCATAACGACGAGGCTCTCGTGGACAAGGAGGTCGATGCCTATTGGCGTGATGTCGACCTCTATATCGGCGGCACCGAGCATGCCACCGGTCACCTGATCTATTCCCGTTTCTGGAACAAGTTCCTCTATGACTTCGGCTATGTGTGCGAGGACGAACCTTTCAAGAAACTCGTGAACCAGGGAATGATCCAGGGACGCTCCAATTTCGTCTATCGTATCGTCGGTACCAACACGTTCGTTTCCCTCGGGCTTAAGGACAAGTACGAGACGACCGAGATCCATGTCGATGTCAATATCGTGTACAACGACAGGCTCGACCTGGAGGCTTTCAAGGCGTGGAGGCCCGAATACGCTGACGCCGAGTTCATCCTCGAGGATGGCGAATATGTGTGCGGATGGGCCATCGAGAAGATGAGCAAGTCGATGTTCAATGTGGTCAATCCCGACCTGGTCTGCGATACTTACGGCGCAGATACCCTACGTCTCTACGAGATGTTCCTCGGTCCTCTCGAGCAGTCCAAGCCCTGGGACACGAAGGGCATCGACGGAGTCAACCGTTTCCTCAAGAAGTTCTGGAGACTGTTCTACGACCGCGACGGATGGATCGTAACAGATGATGCCCCTGCCCCCGCTGAGCTCAAGGCCCTCCACAAGCTCATCGCCAAGGAGCGCGCCGACATCGAGGCGTTCTCGTTCAATACCACCATCAGCGCATTCATGATCGCGCTGAACGAGCTTTCTGCGCTGAAGTGCAGCAAGCGTGGCATCCTCGAGCCGCTGGTCATCCTTCTTTCGCCCTTCGCCCCGCACATCGCGGAAGAGCTTTGGCACGCGCTCGGTCATGAGGGCAGCGTCACTTTCGCCACCTTCCCCGAGTATGTCGAGGCTTATACTGTCGAGGACAATTGCACTTATGCCGTGTCGTTCAACGGCAAGACCCGTTTCACCGTCGATCTCCCCAAGTCGGCGGGCAAGGATGAAGTGGAGGCTGCGGTCCGCGCGATGGAACAGACTGCCAAGTATACTGACGGACTCAACATCGTAAAGGTCATCGTGGTCCCTGGAAAGATCGTGAATATCGTGGTCAAATAGCCTGTAATGGAAGCCGAAAGGAAAAAATACTATCTTGTCAACGACTTTATCATCCTGACAGTCGCCTGTTTCATCTTCGCGTTCGCCTGGGAGGGGTTCATGATCCCCAACGGCATGTCCGCGGGAGGCATGATGGGTCTTTGTACCGTCGTCCAATATGCTACCGGAGGCCTGATTCCGGCGCAGTATTCCTACTTCGCCATCAATGCCTTGCTCATCATCATCGCAGTGATCGCCATGGGCATCGGCTTCGGGTTCAAGACGATTTACTGTATCGTCATGTCGTCGCTGGCCATGGAGATTGTGGCCTCGATACCCGCGATCCATTCCGTCGCCGGAGAGTTTTTCTTTGTGAAGGAGACCCTGCTGATACCGATTATCGCCGGACTCCTGGAGGCTTTGGGCCTGGGTCTTGTCCTCAGGTACGGCGCCAGCACCGGAGGCACCGACATCATAGCTTTGATGATCAACAAATACTGGCCGGTATCGCTCAGCAAGGTATTCCTGATCTCGGACCTCTTCATCGTCGCCGCCCTTCTGTTCCTTCCCGACAAGTCCTTCACTGACATGGTGTACGGCCTTGTGGAGATCATCACATTCTCCGCCATCATAGACTATGTCGTAGGTGGTGACAAGTCTTCCTACCAGCTTCTCGTCTTTTCCGACCGCTATGCCGACATAGCCGACCATATCATCACCAACATGAACCGCGGCGTCACCGTGCTCAGCGCGCAGGGCTGGTATACCAAGAAAGACAAGAACGTCCTTCTTATCCTCATCAGCCGCAAGCAGCTCCCTAACCTCACCAAGGTTATCAAGGAAGTGGATCCCAAGGCTTTCATGTCGGTGTCGTCCACAAACAACGTCTATGGGGAAGGCTTTGACGAGATCAAGACCGGACTCAAGAGGAAAAACAAACCGGAAACCAATGCCTGATAAAGAAAAGAATCTATTGCACCATGTCAAGGAGTATGCCCTCCTTGTACTTGGTCTGCTGCTTTATGTCCTCGGATGGACGGTCTTCCTGGTGCCGAACAACCTCGTGGGCGGCGGCGTGACCGGTGTGGCGTCCATCATCCAGTATGCCACTCATGGCGTCATCAAGATAGGTTACACCTACTTCACGGTCAACATCATCCTCCTTGTCATAGCGCTTTTCACACTGGGTAAAGGTTTCGGCGGCAAGACCATCGTTGCCATCTTCCTGGCTTCGCTCGGCTTGAACCTTTTCCAGACATGGATCCCCGCCGAGATCTGCCAGACTCTGGCAGTTGACAACGGCAAGCTGATGAGCGTGATCATGGGCGGTATCCTGGTGGGTGTCGGAATCGGGCTTACGATGTCTGCCGGGGGAAGCACGGGAGGTACGGATATCATCGCCCTCATAGTAAACAAGTACAGAGGGATATCTCCCGGAAAGATGATTCTTGGAATGGACCTGGTGATCATCTGCTCGTCTTTGCTTGTACCTTCATTCACCGCCGAAGGCACATTGGTCCCTTTCACCGAGAAGATAGTGACAGTCGTGTATGGCCTGATCCTGATAACGGTCTGCAGTACGGTCCTTGACATGTATCTTGCGGGATCGAAGCAGTCGGTCCAGCTGTTTATCCTGTCCCACAAATACGAGGAGATCGCGGATGCCATCGCCAAGGACCTCCATCGCGGAGTCACTGTCCTGGACGGTCAGGGCTGGTACTCCAAACAATCGACTCACGTCCTGATGGTGCTGACTCGCAAGACCGACCTCAATATCATGCTCCGTTACATCAAGTCCATCGATCCTGACGCTTTCCTGTCAGTATCGACCGTGACGGGAGTCTATGGACGCGGATTCGAGTCCATAAGGCTGCGTCATACATCCAAAGAAATAAAAAAAGCATAAAAAAAGATGTTTTTTTCATCTGACCCCCTCCCGAAACATTGTTCCGGGAGGTTTTTTTTTCGATATTTGTATCGGACTATCTAGATCTTAAACGATTCATGGAAAGATACTTGCTCTTTTATTTCGTCATCCTTTGCCCGGCACTTTGGCTGGTCGAAGTCATTCCCTGCAAAGACTCACGTAGCACTGGCGGCTGGTCTTTCCGCCTGCTCCCGGTGCTTATCGCACTGCTGACACTTTTATTCGATGCACGATTCTTCATTCAAGGAATGCCTGCGCCGCTGCTGGCGGCCGACATCCTTTTCCTTGTTTCCGTGTTCCTCCAGCCGTTTGTCGATTCCCGTGCGAAAGACTTCGGGGTGGTTGTATTGACATATCTGTTCTCCTTCGTATGCCTGGTACGGAGCATCATCGCGTTTTCAGGACGTACCGTGCCGTTCGATCCCGCTGTCTTTATGACGGCGACGTCTGTTTTCCTGCTGACGTTCTGTACGTCGCGGGATATTCTGCGGCTGTCCGGCCGCAGGCGCGATGCCATCCAAGGGCGGACGGACCGTCTCCTGACCAAGGTATTGTGCTCGCTCTGGCTTGTCTTCGCCGGAGTCTTGATCCTGGCATGTTCCGGCGGTAGCTGCTGCAGGGCAGTGTGCATCGCGCTTTCCCTGCTGCTCTCCTTTGTGTACGCGTACCTTTATCTTTCATCCGCTTGCGTGAAAAGAACTGCTGCTGTTCCCAGGCAGGTTGCCTCCGCTCCTGACAAGCCTATGGACAAGATGCAGAGGGAGGAGGTCCTCTTCAGGAAGATCGAGGAGTACATGCAGCGTGAGCAGCCCTACCTTGACGACAACCTGGACATGGGTCGTATGGCCAGGGAGATGCTGACCAACAAAGGTATGGTGTCCAGGGCGGTGAACAATTACTCCGGAGGGAACTTCTGCACTTATGTCAACCGATACCGTATTCAGTACGCCGTCTCACTGTTGAAAAAGGATCAACGTATCAAGATCAGTGAGCTGGCTCTGGTGTGCGGTTTTAAGACCGTAGTTTCATTCAATATGGCGTTCCGTCTGTTCATGAACGAAATCCCCTCCGAGTATAAGCGTACCCTTAAGGCGCAGGAGTTGCGCAAGAAGGAAACAGTCAGTGATGGATGACGTCGCGGTCAGGCTTAGGGACTGACCTGCGGCCAGGAGGAGGGGAGAGGGGCGGTTATTTCCAATTGTGTCCCCTTTACCGGGTGGACGAAACTGACATGACGCGCGTGGAGGGATATGCCACCGTCCGGATTGGATCGCGGAGCTCCGTATTTGAGGTCGCCCTTGATGATGCAGCCCATTCCCGCAAGCTGGCAGCGGATCTGGTGGTGGCGGCCCGTGAGGAGCTCTACCTCCATGAGATGGTAGCGCTCGGTGGGGCCCAGGTATCTGTAGTGCAGTCTCGCAAGCTTGGCTTCGCGGTTACGCTCTCCGGCCTTTGCGATGAACGACTTGTTCATCTTCTCGTTGCGGACCAGCCAATCCTCCAGCAGCCCTTCCTTCTCCGTCGGAGCGGCGCAGCATAGCGCCCAGTAAGTTTTGTGGACTTCGCCCTCGCGGAACATCGCGGAGAGTCTTTCGAGCGCCTTCGATGTCTTGGCGAACACCACTATGCCGCTGACGGGGCGGTCGAGACGGTGCGGGATGCCCATGAACACCCTTCCGGGCTTGGAGTCGCGCCGGGCGACAAAGGCTTTCAGCGTCTCGGCGAGACACTCGTCGCCCGTACGGTCACCCTGCACTATTTCGCCCGCCCGCTTGTTCACGACCAGCAAGTGGTTGTCCTCATACAGGATCCTGCCTTCAAGATCCACGTATTCGTCTTCTGATAATGTCCGGTAGTACATATCTGCCACAAAGATATGAAAAATTCTGCCAATTTGTCAGCGGAATCGAATGGCACAGCTTTCGTTATAATGAATGGCGTCGCGGACATGGAGTCCGCAGAATGGATTGAAACAATAAATTGAAAGATATTATGGGAAAAATCATCGGAATCGACCTCGGAACCACCAATTCGTGCGTTTCGGTCATGGAAGGCAATCAGCCTACCGTCATCATCAACAATGAGGGCGAGCGTACGACCCCTTCCGTCGTGGCATTCACCGACGGCGGAGAGCGCAAGGTCGGCAACCCCGCCAAGCGCCAGGCCATCACCAACCCGGCCAACACCATCTACTCCATCAAGCGTTTCATGGGCGAGACCTACGACCAGGTCTCTACCGAAGTGAGCCGCGTGCCTTACAAGGTAGTCAAGGGTGACAACAATACTCCGCGCGTGGACATCAACGGACGCCTCTATACTCCTCAGGAGATCTCGGCCATCATCCTCCAGAAGATGAAGAAAACCGCCGAGGACTATCTCCGCCAGGAGGTCACCGAGGCCGTCATCACGGTCCCCGCATATTTCTCCGATTCTCAGCGCCAGGCCACCAAGGAGGCCGGTAAGATCGCCGGTCTCGACGTCAAGCGTATCATTAACGAGCCTACTGCCGCTGCATTGGCCTACGGCCTCGACAAGAAGGACAAGAACTCCAAGGTTGCAGTCTTCGACCTCGGCGGCGGTACCTTCGATATCTCCATCCTTGAGCTCGGCGACGGCGTATTCGAGGTGATGTCCACCAACGGCGACACCCATCTCGGCGGCGACGATTTCGACCAGGTGGTCATCGACTGGCTGGCCCAGGAGTTCGCCAATGACAACCACGGTATCGACCTCAAGAAGGACCCTATGGCTCTCCAGCGCCTGAAGGAAGCTGCCGAGAAGGCCAAGATCGAGCTTTCCAACCAGACTTCCACGGAGATCAACCTCCCTTACATCATGCCTGTCGACGGCATTCCCAAGCACCTTGTCAAGACCTTGAGCCGTGCCAAGTTCGAGATGCTCTGCGACAGCCTGTTCCAGAAGACCATCGAGCCTTGCCGCAAGGCCCTCTCCGACGCCCATCTGAGCGCTTCAGACATTGACGAGGTCCTCCTCGTGGGCGGTTCGACCCGTATCCCCAAGATCCAGGAGCTCGTGAAGAACTTCTTCGGCAAGGAGCCCAACAAGAGTGTCAACCCCGACGAGGTCGTCGCTATCGGCGCATCCATCCAGGGCGGTGTCCTCACCGGAGATGTCAAGGATGTCCTCCTGCTCGACGTCACTCCGCTTTCACTCGGAATCGAGACCCTCGGCGGCGTGATGACCAAGCTCATCGATTCCAATACCACCATACCTGTGAAGAAATCCCAGGTATTCTCCACCGCGGCTGACAACCAGCCTTCCGTCCAGGTCCGCGTCCTTCAGGGCGAGCGTCCGATGGCCCGTGACAACAAACTCATCGGCGAGTTCAACCTCGACGGCATCGCTCCGGCTCCCCGCGGCATCCCTCAGATCGAGGTGACCTTCAACATCGACGCCAACGGCATCCTCAATGTCTCCGCTACCGACAAGGCTACGGGTAAGGCGCAGAACATCCGCATCGAGGCTTCCTCCGGTCTCAGCGATGCCGAGATCCAGAGGATGCGCGACGAGGCCAAGGCCAACGAGGCTGCCGACAAGGCTGCCAAGGACCGCGCCGACAAGATCAACAACGCCGACTCGCTCACCTTCCAGGCCGAGAAGTTCCTCAAGGAGAACGGCGACAAGGTTCCCGCCGATATCAAGGGAGAGGTCGAGAGCAACGTCGGTCTCCTCAAGGAGGCTGTCAAGAACCAGAACCTCGACGATATCGACCGCTACTCCGAGGCCTTGAACAAGGCTTTCGAGAAGATGTACCAGGCGAGTGCCGGCGCCCAGCAGGGCGGCCCTCAGGGACCGTTCCAGGGTGGCCCTCAGGGCCCTCAGTACGGCCCGCAGGGTCCCGGTAACGGCCCAGACACTCCGGATGAGCAGTAATACATGTCCAATCGGGCGGACGGCCCTTCAAAAGCCGTCCGCCTTTTTTCATTTCTGAAATGATCGTAAAGAAGAATTTCCCGGTAGTGGGAATGGGTTGCGCCGCCTGCGTGGCGCGTGTGGAGAATACACTGAGAAAACAGCCGGGCGTGGAGAACGTATCGGTGAGCCTGGCATCCAATA
>JAEEGG010001202.1_pt1 | contig 70930 bp, 45 predicted proteins | sample 9134161 | NCBI WGS metagenome assembly JAEEGG01 (sample SAMN16246543, study PRJNA631951) | gut metagenome | biome: gut microbiome; feature: rumen; material: CR-attached | host: Bos | place: Iran: Karaj | collected 2018-10
ACACAGAAGCGGAGACCTTCCTTACCGTTCTGTATGACATTCTTACGGATGCGGAACTGTTCATCGACAGGCAGTTCCGTGGATACTATTGTCTTAATCATATCTCATGTAATGTAACGTGAATCGTTGTTTGCTGACTGGCCTGACCTGTGTACATGCCACGGCTGACGGAGCAGTCGCGGGCATCGCGCCCGTGAGCCAGTTTGACGTAGCCGTTGCTGATGCGGCAATTGTGGGTGGGGTCGAAGCCCAGCCAGTTGTAGCCGTCGAAAATTTCAACCCAGGCATGGGTCTCACCCTCGCCCACAAGGAATCCGTTGACGTAGCGGGCAGGAATGCCTTGCCTTCGGCAGAGGGCTATCATGAGGTGGGCAAAGTCCTGGCATACGCCCTGACGCGACTGCATCACCTCTGCCGCCGTGGTCTCTATTGTGGTGGCCTGTGGCTGATACGCAATGTTCTCATTAATCCATTGGCAGATGTCGTAAGCGGCTTGGATGCTGTTTTCGCTAATATCCGTAATCCCGTCTCCAATTGTAGTAAATGGTGTGGGCTGACGGTAGAGGAGCAGGTTCTCGCCGCGATACTTGACCAGATAGGTGTCGGTAGCAACGATGCCCATGCTGACATAGGCGAATACGGTGTGCGGCTCGGTGGTCCCGCCAAAGAGGATGCGGTTATAAAACGTATCGCTGCCAGCCTGCAGCCAGTAATTAGGCGACATGACCAGATGTTCCTGCTCCACCGTCTGGCAGGCATTACCGACTGGTTGGCAGCGGAGCATGACGGCATGGGCTGGAACTGGCTCGGAGAACTCGACCACCGTCTGATAGTTATACAGATAGCGTTTCACACTCTGACCAGTTGGTTGATAAATTTCAGCAATTTGTTCTTGTATTCCACATCATTGAGATTGAAACGCTCCTCGATAATGAGACTGTTGAGCTGTCCCTCGATGTGGTCGTCGACGATTGTAGAAATCTGACGGAGGTAGCGTTTCAGCGAGTCGTAGGCCAGTGCCACCCGCTCGTAGGGATAGTCGAAACGCAGTAGCATGTCGAGATTCTCCACATTGCGCCCAATCATCATGATATAGAGTGCCTTATGGTTGCGCAGACGCTGCTCGGCAGAGCCCCAGAACGCCAACGACCAGTCGATGACGGGTTGCAGGGCAGTGACGTTCATTTCGCGCCGCTCCTTGCACTCTTTCATCAGTGCCACACTCATCTCCAGATAACTGAGGGTTTCGCTCATGATGTTTTCGCGCAGGAGGATGGCATTGTCCTTGGCCTTGACCTGTGCCGCCATCACCGAAGCGATGTTGTCTTCGTCGTACATCATGCCGAAGGTGAATTCTTCACTCGACTGATAGACACCGTTGACATCGAGACGTGTCCATAGTAAGGAATAGTCTTCCAGTTCGCCGTCGATCATCTTGTCGTAACACTTACGCAGCAAATGCAGCGTGATATACACTCTCTCTTCATAGCGCCCCAGCCAGTAGAGGCTGTTCGCCTTGGTTGCCGATATCAAATTTTTCTGTGTCATCCTTCCAACTTTTAACTTTTCACTTATGCTTCCATCACCCATGTATCCTTAAAACCTCCGCCCTGTGAGGAATTGACCACAAACGAGTTGGGGTTTCTCGAGAAGCGTGTCAAGCCGCTCTTCCACACCTTCACTGCCTTGCCGCTGACGACGAAGGCTCTCAAGTCGGCCTTGCGCCACACGGTCTGGTCACCCTCCAGAATCTCCAAGTCCTTGAAGTCGATGACTTCCTGTGCAATCCAGCGGCGAGGCTCGCTTCTGACCAGTTTCGTCAGGTCGGCAAGTTCCTTCTCGGCAAGGTCTTTGCCAAACACCACACCATAGCCTCCTGCCTCGCTGACATCCTTGATGACCAGCCGTCGGATATTTTCCATCACATAGTTGCGGTCTTTTTCGAAATAAGGCAGATAAGTGGGAGCGTTCTGCAGGATGGGCTGCTCGTCGAGATAGTATTCCACCATCTTCGGTACGAAATAGTAGATACCCTTGTCATCGGCCACGCCATTGCCGATGGCATTGATGAGTGCCACGTTGCCAGCCTTGTAGGCCTGCATCACATTGGGGATGCCCAGCAGTGAGGAAGCCTCAAACAGCAGCGGGTCCATATATTCATCGCTCACACGGCGATAGATGCAGCCCACGCGGGTCTTCTCCTTGTAGATACCCGCATAGTACACCTTGTTGTCCTCCACAAACAGGTCACCGGGATAGGCCAGCGTAGCCCCCGTCTTCTCGGCAAAATAACTATGCTCAAAATAGGCCGAGTTATAGCGACCTGGGGTAAGGATGACCGAGATACCCCGACCGCCGTTCATCTCTTCCATCATCGTGGCAAGCAGACGGGCATAGTCGCGGTTTTCGACCACGGCATTTTGGGTAAAGGTCTGTGGCGACACCTTGCGTGTAATCTCGCGGGCTATCATCGGATAACTGGCACCAGAGGGGATACGCAGGTTGTCCTCCAGTACATACCACTGTCCGTCCTTGCCTTCGACGAGGTCGATGCCTGCGATGTGGGCATAGACCTCTCCTGCCGGACTGATGCCTTCACATTCAGGCATATAGCCCTTCGAGGAATACACGAACTCCTCGGGTACGATACCATCCTTGATGATGCGCTTGTCGTGATAGACATCCCATAGGAACTTGTTCAGTGCCGTCACACGTTGGCGGAGTCCTTTCTCCAGATAAGCCCAGTCATCGCTGGAAATGATTCGGGGGATGGAGTCAAAAGGGAACAATTGTTCGTTGAAAATTCCATCCTTATAGACCCCGAACCGAACTCCAAAACGTTCCATCCATTTGTTGACCGTATTACGGCTGTCAACCAATTCGTTTATCCTGATATTCATATTTGTATTTGTGTTGCTTAGTTTATGTACTTATTTACGTCCATTCCCGCTGACGCGCCTACCCGTTGCCTTTCGTCTCTTTCTCGCGGATATGCTCTTCATATTCCGCTATTTCCCGTTCGCCGACATGGGCCAGACCGTAGTGTTCATCGTGCTGACTGTAGTCGAGTCCAACCTTCTCACTATAGACGGATACACGCATGGGTATCAGTTTGTCTATCAGCTTATAGCCCAGCCAACTCATGCCGAATGTATAGACAAAGACAATGACGATGGCCAGCAGATGGTAGAGGAAAATCACGAATCCGTCCCACGTGCCTGCAATCAGTCCTTCTTGGATGAAGATACCTGTCAGCACAGTTCCGAAGATACCGCCTGTGCCGTGTGTGGGGAAAACGTCGAGGGCATCGTCGATGCTGCTACGTGAACGCCAATAGACGGCAATATTGCAGATCAGCGTGATGACGAAGGCAATGAAGACGCTCTGCCCCACCGTGACATAGCCTGCTGACGGGGTGATGGCCACCAAACCTACCACACATCCGACAGCGGCTCCCATGGCTGAGGGCTTGCGGCCACGAAGACAATCGAAGAATATCCAGGTCATCATGGCAGTAGCCGAGGCTGTATTGGTATTCAGGAATGCTTTCACTGCCTGTCCGTCAGCATGAAGCGACGAACCCGCATTGAAACCGAACCAGCCCAGCCACAGCAGGGCTGCTCCCAGCAGCACAAAGGGAATGTTGGCTGGTTCGCTTCTGCGGGTTTCTGCTTTACGCCTGCCCAAATAGATGGCTCCGGCAAGAGCGGCAACGCCACTGGAGGCATGCACCACGATGCCTCCGGCAAAGTCGATGACTCCCCAACGGCAGAACAGCCCCTCTGGATGCCATGTCATGTGGGCCAGCGGACAGTAGATCATGAAGAAGAAAAACATCATGAAGAACATATAGGCGGAGAAACGCACACGTTCGGCAAACGACCCCGTGATCAGCGACGGGGTGATGATGGCAAACTTCATCTGAAACAAGGCATAGAGAGCCAGTGGAATAGTGGCTCCACCTAATATATTACCCGCGGACGTAGTATAGACAGCACCTCCTACGTTGTGGAACATGGGGAACGTCAGCGGATTGCCAATAATACCTCCGATATCATCGCCAAAACAGAGTGAGAATCCGATTACCACCCACAGAACAGAAATCAGTCCCATAGCAATAAACGACTGGAGCATGGTGCTGATGACGTTCTTCGCTCCTACCATACCGCCATAGAAGAATGACAGTCCAGGTGTCATCATCAGCACAAAGATGGTGGCCGTGATAAGCCAGGCTACGTCAGCAGCAGAAATCACCGACCAGTCGCACTCAAACGCGGGCTCACCTACAAACACACCAGCAATGGCTATCAACGTCATTGCTGCCATCAAGATTATCCAACGTCTCTTTACTTTCATACAAGTGTCATTTTGTTATTTACAGAGTGCAAAGATATTACAAAATGAAAGAAAAACAAAAGAGATCAAAACATTTTGCGTGTTAAAATATTGAATTGCTTACATTATGTAACATTATTATTTAAATTTTGTTACAAATTGACACAAATACGCCTTAAATACTTTCGATTTCCTATCAAATTGTAAGTTGGAGTAAATTGTTGTTAGATAAAATTAGATAAAGTTAAATCCCATGATAAAAGATTGCGAATAGTTTAGTGGTTTCAAAAATTCTTCGTACCTTGCAACCGATAAAGGGTCATAGAAACGGCTGGTGGCTCTGAGTCGGAGTTCTTTGAAAGCAATTTGATGCAGAACGTGGAATTGAGAACCGTCTCTTATCCGTAACCCTGATTTTCCTCAATCCCCCGAACTGCCTTTAAATAAAGAAAGATTGCTTTTTCTGCCAAAATTACGAAATAAAAATGAGAAAGCGAAGTAATCTGTCGACTTTATTTGTGAATTGAAATTTTTAGCGTTTTTTTAGATATTATTTATTGCCAATTCTAGATAATTTTATAACTTTGCACCCGAATACGGTTTACCGAAACGGGAAACTTTTCAAGGACGGAAAAAGAAAAAGTTTCCCAAAACGGAGAACTTTTCGCCGATGAGAAATATAAAAACAGATAAAACCTAATAAACAAGATGGAAATTAAGAACTTTACGATTACAAAGCGCGATGGCTCAAAAGACCGCTTCTCGTTAGACAAAATCATGAATGCCATTGTAAAAGCATTTGAAAGCGTGGAAGAACCCACCGACCTTGGTACTATCTCCAAGGTTCTCAGCAACTTAGACATCAAAGACGATATCACGGTAGAGGATATCCAGAACCAGGTAGAGGTTTCTCTGATGAAGGAGGGATACTATCAGGTAGCCAAGTCTTTTATGCTTTATCGCCAGGCTCACACAGAGGATCGTGAGACGCTGGAGAAGATGTTGTTCCTTTCCGAATACATGGAGTCGGTGAATGCAGCTACTGGTTCAAAATATGACGCCAATGCCAACGTGGAGCACAAAAACATTGCTACACTGATTGGTGAGTTGCCAAAATCGAACTTCATCCGACTGAACCGACGTCTACTGACCGACCGCATCAAAAAGATGTACGGTAAGCAATTGGCTGACAAGTACATCGACATGCTGACCCACCACTTCATCTACAAAAACGATGAGACCTCGCTGGCCAACTATTGTGCTTCCATCACCATGTACCCCTGGCTCATCGGTGGTACCGTTTCCATCGGCGGCAACTCCACAGCACCCACTAACCTGAAATCGTTTGCTGGCGGTTTTGTCAACATGGTATTCATGGTCAGTTCCATGCTCAGCGGTGCCTGCGCCACCCCGGAATTCCTGATGTACATGAACTACTTCCTCGGCAAGGAGTATGGAGAGGACTACTACAAGCGAGCCGGCGAACAGGCTGACCTCAGCCTGAAGAAGCGCACCCTCGACAAAGTCATCACCGACTACTTCGAGCAGATTGTATACACCCTTAACCAGCCAACAGGTGCACGCAACTACCAGGCAGTGTTCTGGAATGTGGCCTACTACGACAAGTACTATTTCCAGAGCATCTTCGGCGACTTCTACTTCCCCGACGGTTCAAAGCCCGATTGGGAAGGTCTCTCCTGGCTGCAGAAGCGTTTCATGAAGTGGTTTAACAAGGAACGCACGAAGACCCTGCTCACCTTCCCTGTGGAGACCATGGCATTGCTTACCGACAAGGATGGCAACTGCCTGGACAAGGAATGGGGCGAATTCACCGCTGAGATGTATGCCGAAGGCCACTCGTTCTTTACCTACATGAGCGACAATGCCGACTCCCTGTCAAGCTGCTGCCGTCTGCGCAACGAGATTACCGACAACGGGTTCAGCTACACCTTGGGGGCTGGTGGCGTATCGACGGGGTCAAAGTCAGTACTAACCATCAATCTGAACCGCTGCATCCAGTATGCTGTTAACAACAAGATGGACTATCTGGAGTATCTGGGCACTGTCATCGACCTCTGCCACAAAGTACAGTTGGCCTATAACGAGAATCTGAAGGAACTGCAGGCTCATGGCATGCTGCCTCTCTTTGACGCAGGCTACATCAACATCGGGCGGCAGTATCTCACCATCGGTATCAACGGACTCGTGGAGGCTGCAGAGTTCATGGGACTCAAGATTACCCCCAACGACGACTACCTGCACTTCGTCCAGGGCATCCTGGGACTAATTGAGAAGTACAACAAGCAGTACCGCACCAAGGACGTCATGTTCAACTGCGAGATGATACCTGCCGAGAACGTTGGCGTGAAGCACGCCAAGTGGGACCGCGAGGATGGCTATTTCGTGCCTCGCGACTGCTACAACAGCTATTTCTACGTGGTGGAGGACGATTCGCTCAGCATCATCGACAAATTCAAGTTACATGGTGCTCCCTACATTAAGCATCTGACCGGCGGTTCTGCACTTCACATGAACCTGGACGAGCACCTGTCAAAGGAGCAATACATGAAACTGCTGCAGGTGGCTGCCAAGGAAGGCTGCAACTATTTCACCTTCAACATCCCCAATACGGTGTGCAACGACTGTGGCCACATTGACAAGCGTTACCTGAAGGAGTGTCCTCACTGCCACTCCAAGAACGTGGACTACATGACCCGTATCATCGGATACTTGAAGCGTGTAAGCAATTTCTCACAGCCCCGTCAGGAGGAGGCTGCCCGTCGTTTCTACGCCCATGCATAACATAAATAAGAACACAAGACAGAATAACAGACGGACATATGATTCGCTATCGAAAAAAAAGCCCGAACGTTATGATGTCGCTCCATAGTCAATCTGTTTATGCTGAAATACGTTAACACCGGCGTGGTCTTCCAGGAGATACCCGACGAAGTGACACTGGCCATCAACATCTCAAACTGCCCGTGTCACTGTCCGGGGTGTCACAGCCACTATCTGTGGGAAGACATTGGCCTGCCGCTCGACACCAATGCCATTGATGCCTTCATAGAACAGTACGGCGACGATATTACCTGCATAGCCTTCATGGGCGGCGATTCCGACCCAAAGGGCGTGAACCTTCTGGCGCAGTATCTCCATGAGGAATATCCGCAGTATAAGGTCGCTTGGTACAGTGGCCGTCTGCGCGTCCCCCCACAAGTATGTAAGACCGATTTCGACTATCTGAAGATCGGCCCCTATATCAAGCACTTAGGCCCGCTGAAATCGCCTACCACCAACCAGCGGCTCTATCGCCTCTTACCCGATAAGTCATTCGAAGATATTACTTTCCGTTTCTGGCGTCATACGGCCATGACCGGATAAAAAAAAAACACATAGTTCAATAGCAATGGAACAACAAAAACGTTACGGTCATTTCGATGACCAGCATCGCGAGTATGTCATCACAGACCCGCAGACCCCTTGGCCTTGGATCAATTACCTGGGCAACGAAGACTTCTTTTCACTGATCTCCAACACCGCTGGCGGATACTCCTTCTACAAGGACGCCAAATTCCGCCGTATCACCCGCTACCGCTACAACAATGTGCCGATGGACAACGGCGGCCGCTATTTCTATATCAAAGATGGCGACACTGTGTGGAACCCAGGCTGGAAGCCCTGCAAGACACCACTCGACTTCTACGAGTGCCGTCACGGCATGAGCTACACCCGCATCACAGGCCGCAAAAACGACGTAGAGGCCAGCGTGCTCTTCTTCGTACCCTTGAAGAAATGGTGTGAGGTGCAGAAGCTGACGCTGACGAACTATTCGTCTGCCACCAAACAGCTGAAGCTTTTCTCCTTCGAGGAGTGGTGTCTCTGGAATGCTGCTACCGACATGGAGAACTTCCAACGCAATTTCTCGACCGGAGAGGTGGAAATAGAGACCACAGCTCCGAACGGTTCCCCCTCGGGTGCCACGATCTATCACAAGACCGAGTATCGTGAGCGCCGTAACCACTATGCGTTCTACCACGTCAACGCCGAGGTGCAGGGTTTCGACACTGACCGCGAGACCTTCGTAGGTCTCTATAATGAGTTTGCCAATCCACAGGCCGTGATGGAAGGCAAGCCACGCAACAGCCACGCCCACGGCTGGAGTCCCATTGCCTCACACTACATAGAGGTAACGCTGCAGCCTGGTGAGTCGAAGGACTATGTATTCCTCCTCGGCTACGTAGAAAACAAACAAGACGAGAAATTCTCCGCCCCTCAGGTCATCAATAAACAGAAGGCTCACACACTCATTGCCAGTCTCGACACCACAGAAAAGGTCAACAAGGCATTTGCTGAGCTCGCAGATTATTGGGATGCCCTTCTCAATATATATAATGTACGCACAGGAAATGACAAACTCGACCGCATGGTCAACATATGGAACCAGTACCAATGCATGGTGACGTTCAACTTCTCTCGTTCGGCTTCGTTCTTCGAGAGTGGTGTTGGCAGGGGCATGGGCTTCCGCGACAGCAACCAGGACCTCGTGGGCTTTGTCCATCAGATCCCCCCACGTGCCCGCCAGCGCATCATCGACATTGCTTCTACCCAGTTCCCCGACGGCGGCTGCTACCACCAATACCAGCCTCTTACCAAACGTGGCAACAACGATATCGGTGGCGGTTTCAACGATGACCCCTGCTGGCTCATCTTCGGCACAGTAGCCTATATCAAGGAGACGGGTGATTTCTCCATCCTCGACGAGATGGTGCCCTTCGACAACCAGCCAGGTACAGAGGTGACACTCTTCGAGCACCTGAAGGTATCGATGGATCATGTCATCAATAACCTCGGCCCCCACATGCTGCCGCTTATAGGACGTGCCGACTGGAACGACTGTCTGAACCTGAACTGTTTCTCATGGGATCCCAACGAGAGCTTCCAGACTACCGAAAACGTCAGCGAGGGCACAAAGGCCGAGAGTCTCATGATTGCCGGACTGTTCGTGGTTACCGGCAAGGACTACATCGCCCTTTGCCGTAAACTCAGCACCGTTTGCAACGACTCGGCAGCGGTTTACACAGCCGAGGCTGACCGCATGCAGCAGGCTGTCGATGCAATGATTGAGGCAGTGAAGAAGCACGGATGGGACGGCGAATGGTATCTACGCGCCTACGATTTCTATGGCAACAAGATAGGAAGCAGCGAATGCGAGGAAGCCAAGATCTTCATCGAGTCCCAGGGCTGGTGCACCATGGCGGGCATTGGTGCTGAAGAGGGTATGGTGGCCAAGAGTCTTGACTCCTGCAAGAAATACCTGGAGTGTGAACATGGCATGGTGCTCAACAATCCTGCTTTCACCAAGTATATCTACGAGTACGGCGAGATATCCAGCTATCCCGAAGGCTACAAGGAGAATGCCGGGATCTTCTGCCACAACAATCCTTGGGTCATCATCGGAGAGTGCATAGCAGGTCGGGGCAACGATGCCTGGAGCCACTATGCCAAGATCCTGCCCAGTTATGTTGAAGAGAAATACCAGACACTGCACAAGGTGGAACCTTACGTGAACTGTCAGATGGTAGCCGGCAAGGATGCCTTCCGTCCGGGTGAGGGCAAGAACTCATGGCTCACGGGTACGGCAGCCTGGATGTGGTACACAGTCTCTGAGTTCATCCTCGGCATCAAACCCGACTACGATGGCATCCGTATAGACCCCTGTCTACCCGAAACAGCTAAGGACTACATTGTCAGCCGCAAGTTCCGCGAGGCAGAATACGAAATCACCGTCCACCCCAACGGTTCGCAAAAGGGCGTAAAACAGATCGTCGTCGACGGCAACCCCATCGAGGGCACCGTCATCCCCTACTCCACCGGCAGACACACTGTAGATGTTATGATGTAAAGAAAGAGAGAGATGATTGAGAACCGCGAGACCTACCATCTCGCGGTTCTTGTTTTTCAGAACTTCCACCGCAGCTGCACGTCCACATCAGTCAGCGATGAGCCGTCCACCTTTTGCAGCCCGGAGCCTGTGACAGAACGGTCCAGATAGTCGGTGACCCCCAGTTTCGCTGCCACCATCAGGTTGGAGCCCACCTCTATCCGTGCTGTCAGCATATAACGAAGCCCCCTGCCATAGAGCATGGGAAAGTTGAAGGTGTAAAGCAGTCCCCGTTCATAGGTATAGAGACGGCTGTCGTAGGAGTCGGTGTCGAAGTAGCTGCAGGCAGCATTCACTTTCAGCCACTTGCATCTGTATTCTGCTTGCTGGGTTACGGCCCACCCCCATTCCACATCGTTCTCCCCGTTCACTCTGCTGCCGTCGGCCTGGGTGTTCAGGCTTAGGCCGAAGTCCGTAGCATAGCCTAAAGAGAAGCGTCCACGCTGTTCCTGGCGGTTATAGAGTCCGTTCTTTTCCTTGTTGTCACGCTGCCGCTGGTGCAGACGATAGCGGGCCTGCAGCTGCCAGTGCCCACGGGGCTTGCAGGTTACCTGAACCAAATGGTCGTTTGCATTGGAAGACTGAGATACCTGATACTTGGGCCAGGCGAAATAGGCCCAATCGGTATAAGCCTGTATCTGCCAGGTGGGGGAAGGCTGCCACGTCAACCCTGCATACACACCACTCTCATTCTGAACCCCGGTACCTTCGCTGAAGCTGTGGGCATAGAGTGAAGTGTACCGGTAGCCATAGAACCGCTGAAGGACCATCAGCCCCAAACCGTCTGCCAACTGGAGGCTGGCACTGTTGATGGTAGCCAGTGCACCGCATCGGTTCAATGCTGTTTCACCGTTCAGACTCACCCTGCTGCTGGCATAGCCGTAATCGACACTGAAGTTCAGGAAGTCACTGCCACTGGCATAATAGCGGCGGTATAGCTCTTTCGTATCAGGACGTAGGCGGCGGTCCAGATGGGTATAGATAGCAGTGATACCCAGACGGAAGCGTCCCATGCGACTGCTCAACCTGGCACCGAGAGCAGTAGCATGTGTATTATTCTTCTTCTCGAGTTCGCTGAGCGTACGATGGTAGCCGTTTTTCACCAGGGTCTGCGCCTCCTGCTCCTTGTTCAACGTGGCATCCATGGGCCTATAGCTGGCAAAGGCTGCTGCCGTAAGCCCTTTCTTCAACCGATAGCTAAGTGCAGCACCCTGGAAATAGTCGGCCTGAGAACGTGAGGAATGCGCACGGATAGTATTGGCAGTGCGCCCTAAACTCTGAAGCGTAGCCAACTTACCCAACCCGAAACTGTTGTTCAGCACCAGTCCCATGCCTGCCGACAACCTGTACTTCCCCACGACTGCCGACTCCAGACGTCCCAAGTGGCGCAGCTGCACATAGAAGGAATAAAAGTCATAGCCCATCGTGTTACCTCTCCGGAAGAACGGTTCCCCACTGTCCTGAGCCCCGAGGAAGCCTGCCTTCACGTAGTCCCCATAGTTGAATCCGTACTGTACCCAATGTTTCTGCGGATAGCCCAGATATCCGTTCTTGTCGCCCTTCCTCTCATAAAGCGGTATGCGCATATAGGCCGTCAGATTCTGCCGACCATACCTCATGATGTCCTTCAGTCTGGGGAAACTGGGTTTCTTCTTCATGCCTATGCAACAGAAACACTTCAAAAGCTGAATGTAGTGATAATCCAACGATTCCACCATCCGCAATTCATTCATCGACTTCATCGGACCGTAGCGGTCGAGATATTCCATCAAATCCTCCACCTGCTGAGACGTCAGGAACGGCAGCGATTCCAGTTCCTCGCGTGTCGCTGTATTCAGATCCAAGGGCTGCTGCTCCAGCTGAGTAAGCATCTGAAGCATCTCTTCCCACTCTGCCGATTCCCCGTCTTCCACCGTCATCACCTCCCGCAGCACATCCTCCCACGACTGTTCATCGTCAGTCTGGGCCACTATGGGAAAAGGCACAAAAAGGAAAAGGCAAAGAAGCAAAAAACAGCTTCCCCACCCCTGCCACTGATCTATGTAACAGCTTTTCACATGACAAAGGTACGAATTAGTAAGAAAAATACAAAATAAACAAACAGCTTTTTGTCTTTTTTGCCTAACAAAATCACCTCCGGGTGCAAAGTCTGAGATACTTTTAACCCGAATCGGTCATTAGCGTTATGATGAAAACAGCCTTTATTTTGGAACAGATGTCTTGCTGCTTTGAGTGTGCAATAGGGTTCCATTGTAATCGAAAAGCGGCAGGGCAGATGACAAGAAGAAAGCTTGTTAGCGCATAACAGCGTTGTTTCTCGCTCAGTCCTTCTGCCAGCAACCTCACAATGGCCATCCACTCCGTGTTCTCCAAAGTGCGGTGACTGTCGGCATCGGAGGCGAAGCGTTGCAGCACCCTTTCCTCGTCGGCCAGTATCTTCAGCGAGAGCGAGAATACCATGCGCTGGCAGTTCTGCACCACCAGACGAAACGCGGCCTTGTCGCCGCGTTGGCACCGAATAATCGTCTCGCTATCTATCTGCACCGTTTTGTTCATTGCTCTATTAAGTATACGACAAAGTTAGGCAAAAGTCGAAAAATAGGCTTCACTTTTTTATGAATATCACAAATTGACGACAAAATCAGTATATTTTCTTCACTTTTAAGTGAATTATAAGAAAAAAGTTGTATCTTTGCACTGGGTAAATGACAATGAGCAATGAAGACGATTAATTTGAAAACCATCGAGCAGAACGACAACGTGAGCCTGTACTCTATTTGCTTCAACGGCAATGACGTGTCAGAGTATGAGGACTTCCTGATGAAGTTCAAAGATAACTCTACGCTGAATTAAGATTTCCAGCGCATACTCCTTGCATTGGAAAAGATTATCGACCGTGGGGCGCTTGAACGGTTTTTCCGCATAGAGGGCAAGATGAATGACCGAGTTTCCGCTTTGGCTATCGACTCCAGGAAGTTGCGTCTGTATTGTCTGCGTATCTCTGACCAGATTCTCATTGTTGGCAATGGAGGTGTCAAGACCACACGGACTTACCAGGAGGATGAGCAGTTGAGTGGCTATGTGATGGATTTGCAGCGTTTCGATGAGCTATTGAAACAGGCTCAGCAGAACAGCAGCATCACAATTGAGAAAAACATGATAGTGGGAATAGACAACAAAGTATTTGAGATATGATTACCAATCCGTTATTTCGCGAGTGTCTGGCAAACGTCTCAGATGAGACCCGTGCCGAGTTCAATCTCTCGTTTGAGATTGCTGACCGCATTGATGCCTTGCTTAAGAAGAAAGGCATCACACAGAAAGAATTGGCCGCAAAGATGGGTAAACGGGAGTCGGAAATATCTAAATGGCTCACAGGTCGTCATAATTTCACGACCAAAACGCTTGCTGGCATATCGCTGGCCCTTGGCGAGCCAATCATTAGTGTGCCAGCATAAAGTTCTTCTATATCCAATGGACTGTCGATTACCTCGTCAGCCCATTATGATTCTCCAACTTCTCTATCCGCCAGTCATATTTGCCATCCATGATGTCACCCACCTCACTGTCTGCGCGATGCAGCTCCATGTCAGTGAGTTTACCTATCTCCTTGGCAACCCAGACGAGCCACTGCGCCACATTCTTGACTGTAGTTGCGGCAATTTCTGCGAGACTCGCTATGAAGTTCTTGATGGCTGATGCCTCTTCGTCAAAGAAGATGGAGCCATGATTGCCACCGCTACAGCCTGAGCCTGAGCGAGCAAAGTCAGCAATGGCATCCGACGGTGCCCGCATCTCAGAGACATCTTCCCATTCACCTAGGTTCCTAATGTATTGGACAAGTAAATGCTTCATGGCGGTGGGCATCTCATCGGAGTCGAAGCGCTGGCTGTTGGAGAAAGCTATCAATGCCGGGAGCCTGTCTAATGGAAAAATAAAAACTCTGCAAGAAATCAGGCAGAATTATTTTCTGCCTTTGAGTTCGTCATGAAAAACGGCCAGTTCATCAATATATTTTCCAGATTGTTTTGCTTTTTGCCCGATTTGCACTAACTTTGCACCCGATGGAAATGAAAGAACTGGAAAACAAGCGGACAGCCGTGCTGCTCTCGGGCGGCGTGGACAGCAGTGTGGTGGTGTACGAACTGGTAAAGGCTGGTCTTCAGCCCGACTGTTTCTATATCAAGATAGGACCTGAGGAGGAAGAGGAATGGGACTGCTCAAGCGAGGAAGACCTGGAAATGGCCACAGCCGTCGCCCATAAGTACGGATGCAGGCTGGAGGTGGTAGACTGCCACCGCGAATACTGGGACCAGGTGACTCGCTATACCATGGACAAGGTTCGCGCAGGACTGACCCCTAATCCCGACGTGATGTGCAACCGCCTCATCAAGTTCGGTGCCTTTCACGAGAAACGCGGCCACGACTACGACCTCATCGCCACGGGTCACTATGCGCAGACCGAGACCGACGATGGGTACAAATGGCTCGTCACCAGTCCCGACCCCGTCAAGGACCAGACCGACTTCCTGGCGCAGATCTGCGACTGGCAGCTCAGGAAAGCACTCTTCCCCATCGGCCACATGATGAAGGACGAGGTGCGCCGAATAGCCGAGCAGGAGCATCTGGTCAGTGCCCGGCGCAAGGACTCACAGGGCATCTGCTTCCTGGGAAAGATCAACTACAACGACTACATACGCCGCTATCTGGGCGAACAGCCCGGCGATGTCATAGAATTGGAGACGGGCCGCAGGATAGGCCAGCACCGCGGGCTATGGTTCCACACCATAGGCCAGCGTAAGGGCATGGGCTTCGGCGGAGGCCCGTGGTTCGTGGTGAAGAAGGACATCGACAGGAATATCATCTACGTGTCCCACGGCTACGACCCCGACACCGCCTACCGCGACGTTTTCCAAATCCGCGACTTCCATTGGCTCACCCTGCCCATTGAGCAACTGCAGGACTATCGTGAAGGAGAACCGATGAACATCACCTTCAAGATACGCCATACCCCCGAGTTCCATCAGGGATCATTGCTCCGTACGGGCGAAGGCAACTTCATTGTCCGTTCTACCACCCGCATTCACGGCGTGGCTCCAGGTCAGTTCTGTGTCGTCTACGACGCCTGCCACCACCGCTGCTACGGATCAGGAGAAATCACGGTTTGATCCGTTTTTCTTTAGTGGTGGTAAACGCTGGCTTTAGTAACGGTAAACCCCGTTTTTAGTGACTGTAAAATCAGGAGCAATAATAGTTGACCCGTTAGGCACATGAGAAAAGCACTGAGAAAGACGGACTACCCATCGTCACATTTCTTCGTCATCACTTTACTTGGAATGGCAGATGCCGAGACGGGAGCTAATCCGCTCAGGCACTGAACCTCGTTCACACCCGTTCTCTCCTCGGTTCACAAGGGATGTCAACGGCAGAGAGAACGTAAGCGGATAAGCGAGAGTGGCAAGGTGAACTGACTCTTCATACCCCATGCAATGTATTCATAGTCAAGAAAGGAACGGACGTTGAACTCGGAAAGAGGTTGATTATGATGGGTTATGAACGCAAGTGTAACAGCAGGGGATCGCTCTTCCGTATCGAAGAGAAATAGTCCCTAAAAGTAAAACAATCCATTTTTCGACCTTGAACTTCGTTTGAGCACGTTCACGCTCGATAAAGCATGAGCAAGCTCTGCTTTATTCTCACTTCATCACAACCTCGCTTCTGTTCCTCGCACAGATGCCCTTGCCTATGGCAAGGGCTGGCTGTGCCCTATATGTGGAGTTTTGGATTCAGAATCAAGGGATTCTTATTCAAAAAATGAGCCCCTTGATTCTTTGTATTCCAATCATTCAAAATCTGCTGGATAATATAGTTTCCAGATCTTTTCTCTCAAGAAATCCACTTTATACCATTTATACGCAATACAATTTTTTTCGAAATTCTCGTTAAAGCGTCCATCCGAATCTCTTTTTGTGACAGCAATATTATATACTTTCACTTTTATACTATCACCAAAATTGAATTCTGTCTTGTTTGATCTCAAATTCTCACTTCCCACTAATGTTCTATGTTCAAGTGGGGGTATAATGCCACAGCCATATATTTCTGCACAAGGAGCTAACGGGTAACTATCAAGGCAGCTTGAATTTTCAAATGACGAAAAAACCAATGAATCATTTGACGTATTGTAAATTGTCAGATTCTCATATTCTTTTTTTCGATCATGAATAAGACCTAGATTAAAAGGATCAAAGGGATTAATGTCATCACAGCTGACTGTCATGCTCTGCAAAAGAGCGCCTATTATTATTTTCAAAATAAAAGGTTTTTGAGAAAATGAATTATTAAAATGCATCGTAGTCATCGTTTTTTGAATTAACACCTGTAATGAATAATTGAAGTCTTGGCATGAGACTATTATACCAATTGACATATGAAGGAATTTGGCCTGAATTCCACAGCATCTTTAGGTTGTAATAGTCTACATATATTCCTTGTTTATTATCACCTTTACCATATTTGGTAAGAGGATTGCTCTTAAAATCCCATCCGTAATAATCACTGCTATTACCATCTTTCGAATTTCATTCTTCTCTTGTTGAACAAAAACCTTCCACATATTTATAGTGCTCTACAAAATGAGAATAGGGAGGCCACATCTTGACATTCCGCATACTATCGTTAGGTGGATAGTAAAGATTAGTGAAATGTCCATAAACACCAAGTCCTCCTAAATCATATCGGACGGCTATGCGATAGTTGCTCCGAACATCATCGTATCCATATTTCTTGAGGGTATCTTTGCTAATAAAAAACACAGAGAAAGAATCTCTTTCTGTTCTATTATGATATTCCTCTGACCACATTAATACTCCCCAAAATCTTTTAGTCTTGGGTGGATATTGATAGTCATAGAGAAAATCTGAGATATAGTTCTTATAAGGGTATTCTGTTATTGAGTCTTTTGGCAGTAGTGTATCTGGAAAATGTGAAAATGAAGATACTCCCTTGGATATATAAATTAACAGGGTATCCTCAGAATTATTATAAAATTGACCACTTATATCATAAGAGGGATCAAATGTTTCTGGACAACTTATTAAGAAAAGTGAACCAAGCAGTATTACTATTATTTGTTTTCTCATAAGAAAAATGTTTTTTAAAATTTCACACGACCATGACCAATAGGATAACCACTAAAAAGTCAGTTTATTCCATAATACTTACCAAAATAATCAGCAGATTTTCTATTAGCCCTCTTTTCTGTCCAGAAATAGTCCTGATTAGAGATTCCTAACGTTGTTGTCTCACTACTCCCTGCACTTATCAAACTGGGAATTCCTACAGCAAAAGAGAACAGTGGTCCCCAGACACGGCTGTCAAGGTAGTGTCCAAACTCGTGCATATACAGCGGATAGCTCGTGACATAATTGTCAAAGTCGCCATTTATTTCACCCTTAATACAGATAAGATACGTTTTCTTCATATATCTGTTACGTTTTATATTGCAATACTTCATAGTTTTATGCTGCAACCAAGTGACAGGCTAAACCAGAGGGAATGCAGGCCGCTGCCCAGTTCTCCAATACACTTCTCATACTCCTGATAAGAAGGCATGTTCTTGCTGTCGCTCTTCAGTTGGTTGGAAAGGCCCTGCCTTATGGAACCTGTGACAACACTGGATATCCGAGCAAACGGGGCAAAGGCCAAACGGACATTCAGTCCAAGACCGTACTCCGTGCGGCGCAGGAAACTCTCGGAGGAGAAGGCATCGTAGTCCTTGTGGAAGAAACCCAACAACTCCTGCGATTCCTTGGTATGGTACCTTTCATCCCACACTTCCCGCGTTTCATCGTTAATACAGATGTCACCCTTGCTGCCAATATTAAAGTACGGACCTGCGTCAACCATAATACTCATAACCCTGTCGATCTTGATATGGTAGCCAGCGTGAAGCGGGAAATATAAGTAGCGATAGTTTACACCGCGTCCCTCCCAAAGGGAGAAATCATCTTCCCAGACGGAAATCATCCGGTCATTCCGCCCGTAGCCTATTCCCGTCAAAGCATACCAATTGGAAGTTTTTCCAAAAGGCACTGACACGTCCACACCCAACTGCCAGTTCTTCTTGATAACCTGATTGGTGCTCCAGCCTAATCCAGCGTATGGAAAAACACGAAAGGACTCTTGCGCCTCTAACTTAACAGCAGAAGCCAACTGCAACAGAGCAATCAGAAAAACTAATCCATGTCGCTTTATCATTTTTCCTCCTCCTTTCCTTTATATACCATCAGGAAACCTTGCCTTTCAAACCCTCTACACGTGAAAAACTCATCTGCGATCTGCATTTCGTAGACTTCTTCCTTTGTATGCTTCCGCATGGTTTCCTTGCTGTTGACTATGGCATAAAGATTCAGGCTTGGAATGTCTTCTTCACTAACAGCCGCAAGCCACCCTATATAGAAGCTGTCTGGAGCCAACTCTATTGGAGGCCAGTAATTACCGTAATTATTGAAAACATCGGCAACAGTTAGCGACTCCTCAGTCCAAACATAATTGTAGACATATATCGTATCCTTTGACTTGTTGGCAATAAAGTAATGAATGTCCTTCGTGTCACATTCCTGACATGCCACCAAGGTCATGCTGAGCATGAAAGAAACCACTCTATAGATAAACTGTTTCATAAGCGGAATAGATTTAGAATGCTGAGATCATGGGGACAGGTTTTTGAATGAATTCGGTGAATTCATTCAAAAACCTGTCCCCATGATCTCTGTAAAAACTAACAAAGACAATATTCTTTTCATACTAATGAATCTTAAATGTTCGATAACAAGTTACTATCTTATGATTAAGTTTAATGTCAAATTTTGAATAGTATTCCCCTATAGGCAGTGGCATTTTTTCTACTTTTTTTATAAAGCACCCCGAATACAAATGATCTGGTCCCTCGAATGTAAGTCCTGAGATGTCAAACCAAGGACAGGTAACAACAACTGAACTATATGCCCTAATCATGGAATGCCCCACATAAGATGAAAATCTCTCATCCCAAGGAGTTCCCATGTCTTCACCATTTTTGGTATATACACGAAAAATATCAAAACCAATGACTTCGGATATTGGCGGCAAAATAATCTCTTCGTCACCATCATTCCTGATTTCTAACTTAAAGATGATATTATCACCCTCTTGAAAATCGTAGCATTCAACACCTTTTTCATTCTGCAATTGGAAATCCGCCACAACATGATTATCGCCAGAATCATCATTACTACATGCAACAAGCATTCCTGCTAAAAAGCATGTTAAGAATAGAATTTTTCTCATTTTAATTAATGTTTGAATTAATACTTAGGGAAGAATATACAAGTAGACTCTATCTGACTAAGAGCGGCCTGCAAGACCAACCTGCTCATAGCACAGGGAGATGCCCTGGGCTATGAGCTACTGCCCCGTAGGGGCGCTTTGGGTCAACTGCGATATCATTGCTCTACAATTACTGTCGTTTTAACTGACTTTTTTCACAAGAGGTCGTTTTTAATTCTAAACTTAAAATACTGATCTTTTGAATAATACAGCCTTAATTCCGTATCGCTTACCGTATAGGTAGAGACATCACTCAAATGCTCCAGGTAAAATTGGTCTGGATCAGAACCAACATAGTCTACCTTAGTAATATCTGGATTAGTGATTTGAATCTCTTTGCCATTACATTTATACTTCCCACCCATTTCATTTCCGTATGCCAGACCAGAGTATGTACCATCAGAATGGAAAGTTAGCAAGTAAGTATATCCTTTTGCCTCCTTTAATACTTCGTTTGATTCGTTTCCATAGCTAACCAATACCCATGTGTTACACAAAGCTGTTTTTGATACACCTTCACCGACATTACCATCGCTGCTGTTCGCGATGTCATCAGTATCGCTGCAAGCACTGAACATCCCAAGGGAGAGCATGAGCAACATAAATAAAAAAACTTTCTTCATAACTGTTCGTTTTTAGTTAATTACTATATTCCATCAGAGAATATCCGTGAATCTCTACAAATTAAACTGCAAATGCAGAGAATCTTGCATGAAAGCGCGGATAATTAATAGAGTTTAACAGTCTTTGACCAAACATTGCAGAAATTGTTTCAGTTCATACCAAGATCGCCTTGCAGCGTGATGGAAACGGCGTTCATGCCGAAATCCGGGGGCAAATTTATTCACTTTTTCCGTGTAAACAATGCAGCACGAGTTGACACTGCCCCTTCAGGGCGCACTTGCGAATGTTGAATCACTTTGATTGGAACAGAAAAGGTGCTATAGGACATGGTAATATGCTGGCTTTCAATAGGAAACCTATAACACACCAACACCTTCTTCAATTTGGCTTTAAACATGATTCGGAATTCTTGACAAATCGGGGAAGGCCCGGAAATGACTACTTTCAATCCAGTTATCTCACTCGATTAAATGAGTTAACTCAAACGATCAATCGAGTTAACTCAAACGATTGATCGAGTTAACTCGCGTTTTTGGGGTGGTTATGACAATTCCCCTTTTTCATAGAAAAAAGAAAGTAAAATAATTTGACTTTCGTAATTGTGCCCTTTCAGGCCGCTCATTACTGGACAATACTGAAAACTCGATGGTATGATACTAAAGGCGCGATGGTATGATACTAAAGGCGCGATAGTATGATACTAAAAGGGCGACAGTGTCATGCCTTTAGTATGACACTGTCGCCCCATTCATCTCCCATTCCTCTCCCATTAAGATAAAGGAAAATCAGGAAATGGTGATGGAAAAGGATAAGATGCAAAGATATCAGATACTAACACCATCTCCTTAGGAGGAAAGGTCTGTGAAGGGCAGCATCTGGAATTCCTGAGCGTTTGCGGGGGTGCGAGGAAGTATCATCGCTTCAGTACCCGGGCAACATCCTGAGGAGTCCAATTGACGGGACCAGTCATCAGCTCCGGCACATTGTAGCTCTTGAGCAGCTGACGATGGTAGTCGGGATCACTGGCAGGCAGTTCGAAGGGCTTGGCAGCCTGTCCGGTGGTGTCGATGTGAGCAATGAACGGACGGGTGAATACTCCGTCACCTCGACGGGATGAGAACACCACCCAACGGCTATTAGACGACCAAGAATGGAAACTCTCGGTGTCGTCGGAATTGCAGGCAGCAAGGGGAGCCGCCATTCCTGTCCGCAGATCAAGCATCCAGAGGTCGGCATCGTGATGCCATATATGGAAACAGCCGGCACTGCCCACCGTGAACAGCAGCCAGCGACCGTCAGGAGACAGACGCGGCAGCGTGGCACTGGCATCGGGTGTGGGATCGTACACGAGCTCGCGTTCACCGAACTGACGGGTGTCAGGATGGAAAGGGAGCCGACAGAGACGGTACTTCAGTTCCTGTGACCGCATGGTGATTTCTTGCTCGGGTGTACGGGTATCGACAAGAATGTGATGGGTCAGACTGTCGGTGCGATAAGGATGATACTCAAAATGGGCACTGCAGAAATACAGATAGCGGCCATCGGGCGACCAGCAGGGGAATGTCTCTAACTCGTCGGACTGACGGTCGACAGAGGTCAGTTGGTCGTGCTCAACATCATAGAGAACCAGGTCGCTGGCAGCATCGATCACCTCCACCTTGTCATTGCTCACGGTATGGAATGTCTGCATGGTCTTGTTGGTGGAATAGGCGATGAACGGCAAGCTGGGGTGCCAGGCAGGATAAGCGCAGGCGGAAATCTGTGACTCACGCTGCAGGTTGACCTTATAGAGACGGTCGTCATAGGCAATGACCGTTCCCCCATGCGACTGACGGGCATGGAACTGAAGACGACGTGGATTGCCCTGCTGGTAGCTGTGGCAGTTGATGCACTGGCCTCCCGACTCCGTGGAGCAAAGCATATTGTCGACAATGATACGTTCGTCGAAGTTCTCCAGGCAGCGCTGATTGATGGTCAGTTCCTCATAGGCAACATAGGAAGGGGAAATGAGCCTGTAAGAGAGCCACGGATCAATGGGATCGGGCGACACATGAATCTGGAAAGGCTGGAAGCGCACCCAGGCACCATCTTTCCTGGCATAGACCTCAACGGTGACAGAACTGCCGCAGGCCTTGGCTACCAGTTCGCGCCATTCGCCGATGGAGGGGCATGCCTTGACACCACTGCAAAGCACCTCGGTGCCAGCAGCAGAGAAACGTGTGACGGCCTCGTCAACACCGACCAGCAACTCGAAGCAGAGCGGGGCAATATTGGCAGGCACGGTCACATCGATGTAGTCGGGATAGATAGTGGGTGGCATGGGTACAGTCTTATACTGACCAGGCACCGACGGGCGACGGCAGCTACATAGCAGCACAGCTGCAAAGGTCAGCAGGATGCAGAGGGACTTGTTCATCGGTTATTGAGCTGAGGCATTATAGAAATAGTCGAAGAAGTAGGTATCGCCGAAATGCTCTTGCAGATAATCCCTGCCCCGATGCTGGTCACGGGCAGCAAGGAACTCGTCACAGCGATGTACCACCTCGGCATCAAAGGGCATGCGGCTGGTGTCTACCTCGTGGCTGAGACGGCCGAAGAGGCAAGCGGCTTCCTGATAATGGAGCGGTACGGGACTGTCGGGATGCAGAGATGTGTACTGATAGAACTGCGGCCAGAACAGGCGGCTATTCTTAAGCTGCATGGCAGCCGACAAGGCGAGCTCCTGATAGACAGGATTGCGACTGTCGGTGCTGACGAAATGATTCAGCAGGAACTGCTCGATATCGGCATTGTCGGAGGTAAGGTAGTCGGTATCGGCAGCCAGCAGTGGCAGAATGGGAAACAATTCCTGGTCATCGGCCATGAGGCGGGGGTTGCGCACATAGGACTCGTAACGTGTACACCACTGACGGTGGAAACGTGTTTTCTTGAGAATGCTGATGTATTTCCGGGCAGCATCGTACTCGCCATTTAGCAAGGAGCACTTGATGAGGTGCTGGAGGATGGATACGCTCCACCCGTATTCCACACCATCCTCTATGCACCAACGGACACAGAAGTTGGTGATGCCATAATTCATGTAAAGCATCTTCCCCTCTGTCTGCACAATACGCACCGGGAAAGGTGCCGACGGGCGAGCAGAACCACGGGGATAACGATACATCTCACTGCCGAGACACCCCAGACGGAAAAGTGCCAGATGACGCATAAGGCAGATTGCACGTGTGGGTTCACTGCCAGGCTCTGCAGAGATGGTCAGAACCTGTTGCCAGTCGTGCTGGCTAACGGCACGGCTCATGCGCAACTCTCGGTGGAAGTTGTCGTCCTTGTACCAGAAGAATACGGTTACTATCACCAGAATGCACGGCAGGAGGGTCTGCGTGATCCAGAACAGACGCCGGTGAAGCGGTCGATGTTCTTCTTCTGGCAGTCTGCGATAACTTGCAGCCATGAGTACCAAGGAGAGTGCCAGTACCAGGTAAGGGATGTAGTAAATGGGATAGGGTTTGCCTTGGACAAAGAAAGAAGGCAGCGCAGTAAGGTAAACACCCTCGAGCGGAGTCTCATGGTACAGCCACTCATAACAGATCTGGGGCACAGCAATTACTGACGCCACGGCCAAGATGTCACAAAGAATGGCGTGACGCCAGCTGAAGCCCTCAATGCGCCATGAGATGACTGCTATGAGCATGGCAGCCAACAAGGCATAGAAGCCTGCCAGCGGATAGCAGCAAGCAACGGAAAGAGGTATGAAGAGAATCGACAGAATGCGGCGGGATGACAACAGCCGAAAGCACCACAGAAGACTCACGGCAACGAGCGTGCCCAAGGTAGCCACAAAGAAACAGCCCCGCAGCTTCAAATAGAAAATCCAATAACCCAAAGTGACATTGGACAACAGCAGCATGGATACTGGAATGAGCGTAAGCACTGCCCAACGGGCAGGGATACGGAAGGCTGCCATCAACAGCACGACCAATAAAGCCCAAAGCAGGCACAGAAGGGAAACTCCCAGTACGGGATGGTAGAAGAACTGTGTGAACCATGCTCCGGCCCATGACAGCAAACCGCCAGAACTTACCATACACTGACGGAAGAACAGCGGCGTATTAAGGAACAGGCTCTGGAGCTGGACGCGATACAGAAGATGAGACTCGAAAAGGGATAAGGCAATGGCTACGGCGAGCAGTCCCGCAAAGGGGACGGCCAGCCATAGCCATTGCTGACGTTCAAAGCGCACGGTATTGCTCAATAGCCTATACGTCCCTTCCAACTGAGATACCAGTTCTGGGGATTATTGAGGTCGGTCTTGATTTCGGAGCGAACAGCATCGCGATTGTCCTCGCCACGGCGCTGGATAATCTTCTCCATCAGGAACTGACCTGGATTGGGCTCGCGTAAAGCAAAGCGCATGAGGTCGTAGTAGCGCACACCCTCGAAGGCAAACTCAAGGGCGTCCTCGGTGAGCAGCAGATCACGTACATAAGCCTGTTGCTCGGCCAAGGGAACAGCCACATTCACACCGTCCTGCTCAACTGAGTCGGGGAACTGGTAGAACTCGTTCATGGGTGTCCAACCGGAACCACGCGAGTGCATACCCATAGTATTGATGGTACCGGTGAAACGGTTGGCCACCAGGTGTTCAACAGTGAACAGACCATAGCGTGCACGTGGGAAATCAAGCTGACTGATCCAAAGCGAGTCGCTCTGGGAATAGTAAGGATAGACCTCGTCCTCGATGACCTCACTGTTCAGACCCTGAGAGAGAATCTGGAAGGCCATGCGTGGATAGCCAATCTGATTGAGAGCCTCGGCCATGCGGAAATAGATCATCTGGCGGCGGTAGATGTGGACATTGCGCGTGCTGTACTTGCCGATGGACTGGGTCTCGATGCGCTCATTGTTGAGGCGGTCATAGCTGTAGCCCTCGCTGAAGAAGTAGTAGAGGCGCAGGTCGCCCGAACGATGCTCGGAGAGTCCCTGAGGAGCATAGAGCACACTGGTACCGCTGTTGCTGACGCAGCAATGAGCCTGTGACTCGGAGATGCTGAACATGTTCTGCGAGGGTGTGAGACTGAACTTGTAGTCGTTGTCCACGGTAGAGTTGAACAGATTACGCAACTGGCTGTAGTTACCCTCTGCCTGGATGGAGTCGCAGGGAATCATGGTGATGAGCTCGCCATCGGCAGAATAGTTCTCACGTACACTCAGGGAACCCCAGCTGGTGGTGCTGAGCCACGTGGTGGAACCGGGAGTATAGGTGTAAAGGCAGATGTCGGTGGGATAGGCCGAGTTCTGTCCGTTACGCTCGGAGAGATACTGATAGTAGCGGAGCACAGCCTGCCGATAGGCCTCGACGGAGCCTGTGGCGCTGCCCAACCAGAGGTTCAGGTCGCCCAGCACAAGAGTGATGGGGAACCAGAAGAAGCGGCTGTCAGTGCCACGGATGGTGCCATAGCCGGGATATTCGCGATGATAGCGGTCGGGGATGGCAGCGAGGTCGTTGATGAAATATTCGCAGACGGCAGCCAAGTCGTAGCGCGGATAGTTGAGCTCGGCATCCTGCTTGGTGAGGATGGGCTCGGTGACAAAGGGTACACTGCCGTAGTTGAGCACCAGCTGCAGATAGGTCCAAGCGCGGATGGCCTTGACTGCTGCATACTCCTTCATGAAGATATACTCATTGCGGTTGTTCTTCAATGCGGTATCAGCATGGGCAATGAAATAGTTGCAATTGTTGATGACTGCATAGTAGTCGCTGGGGCGGTTGTAGCGGTTGTCATCCTTGACGTTGAACTGTGCCAAGTCGCGCAGGTCGCTGTTAGCATTGTCGGTGACGTCGATCAGGTCGCCACGCACCTCACCAAGCAGGATAGTACGGTCGGCCAGCACCTGGAGCTTGCTCAAGATGCCAGTGACACTATAGATAGAGTCCGTAGCATTGTTGAGGTGTTCCTGGTCGGTGAAGATGACATGCTCAGAGTCCTGGTCGAAGAAATCGGAACAGGAGGTGAGCGCTACGCTAAATGATAAATGACAAATGATAAATGATAAAACTATCAGTTGTCCTTTTATGCTTGTCTTAGTATTCATAATTCTCAATTTTCAAATCTCAATTGTCAATTATAAGTTAATCTTCACACCGGCCACGAACGAACGGCTCTGCGACAGCTGACCGAGATCGATGCCCTGACCAATGACATTGCTGGTCATGGTGAACTCAGGGTCTTCGCCCAGGTACTTGGTCAGCGTGAACACATTGTTGGCCTGGATCCAGAACTGCACACCCTGGATATACTCTGACTGCAGGGGCAGGTCGTAGCTGAGGGTGACAGCCTTCAGGCGGAGATAGCTTCCATCCTCGATCCAACGATCGCTGAAGCGGGAGTTACCCATAGGATCCTGGAAGGTGATCTGAGGTACGTCGGTCTGCTGTCCCTCCATCTGCCAACGGCGGTTCAGGGCTGTAGTCTGATTCATGAAACGCTGTCCTCCCTCCAACTGGGAACGCTGATAGTTGTAGACATCGTTGCCCAGGGAGTAGTTGAAGCGCAAATCGAGCTTGAAGTGCTTGTAGGCAGCAGTGGTGAAGATGTTGCCATAGATGTCGGGGTTAGGATCACCGATGAAGGTGCGGTCGGCCTCAGTGATCTGATGGTCGTTGTTCAGGTCAGCAAAATGCACGTCACCAGCAGCGAAATAATGGCGGTCCATACCATTATCGGCAAGCACATAGAGACTGGCAGCCTGTGCCTCCTCAGAGGTGGAGAAGACACCGAGAGACTGATATCCATAGAACTGATTGGCCGACTGTCCCACCTGAGTACGGATAGTAGCACCGTAGACGGAGTTGTCCACATACTGACGGCCGTCGGGGAGTTCGGTAATCTCGTTCTTATAATGACCCACGCTGGCACCCACCTGCCACTGGAAGTCTTTCAGTGCAAGCAGCTTCACAGTAGCTGTGACATCGAAGCCGTTGTTTTTCAGCTGTCCACCATTCGACCAGTTCTCGTCCAGACCGGACAGGAATCCAAGCGACTGGCGTGTGAGAAGATTGTCAGTAGTGGAACTGAAATAATTGGCGGACAGACCGAGACGGTTATCAAAGAGACTTGTCTCAATGCCGATATTGAAGCGCTTGGTGGTCTCCCACTGGATCTTATTGTTTCCGATACCCGAGAAGGTAAGGCCTGAGATGGCATGGAGGAACTGTGAAGCACGGAAGTAGCTACGTGCAGCATAATAATCGATGTCATCATTACCACTGACATCGAAACCAGCTGTCAGGCGCAGGAAGTTCACAGCACTGAGCTTGGAGAACCATGTCTCATTGCTAATAACCCAAGATGCCTGAACACCAGGGAACAGTCCCCAGGCGGCGTCGAAAGCGCGGAGGTTGCCACCATCCTTACCAAAGCGGGAAGAGCCTTCTGCCGTGAGGTTGGCCTGGAGGAAATAGCGTCCCAGATAGCTGTACTCTGCCTGAGCATACCAGGCAAGGGAGTTCCAGGAGTCGCTGGCTCCTACATCATCGGTATTGCGCAAGCTGGAGCTCATAAACGGGGTCTTGTCGTTACCAGTGTTGTAACCTAACTGTGAAGACATGGTATAGCTCTCCCAGTTGATACGTGCACCACCGAAGACATGGATGTCGTGGGGACCGTAGCGGTTGGCCCAGTCAAGGCGTGTGTCGCTCATCACCGAGTTCTGCTTGGATGCCATTGAGCGTACCTCATTTTCACGATAGTCGCCGATGCTGCTGACATAGTAGCTCGGTGTACCGTTGATAGGAATGTAGAACATCTCGTTGGTGTTCACCAGATTGTAGCTGAAGTGTTCAGAGAGAGTCAGGTTGGGACTGATCATGTACTTCGGTGTCACCGAGAGGTTCAGCATGGAGTTCTCAAAGCGGTTCTTGTTCTCTGCATCACTGTACTCGTTGATGGCAGCGGGGTTACCCAATTGCCAGTTATAGCCGTTATAGTTGCTCAATGCCTCACTCAGATACTCCTCCTGGGTAATGTCCCAATGGGAATCTGAGAGGCGTCCCATACCATAGCTGTAAGGACTCATGAAAGGGCTCTTGGCATAAGCCAGGAAGCCGGGAGCCGTCGGCGTACCCTCATCATAGCTTTCCGGTGCACCGTCATTGCGGATGTTACGCGTAATGTTGGCAAAGGATGCATCGAAGCGGATGGCCAGACGTGAGGTCAGGTCAATGTCGGTATTGAAGCGGATATTCAGGCGCCCCATGCCATTGTACTTCAACGTAGACTGCTGGTTGACATAGCCCACAGAAAGGTTGTAGTTAGCAACGGCGTCACCACCTTCGACATTGATACCATAGTTCTGCGTCATGGCAGTGTGATACACATAGTCCTTCCAGTCGGTATTCTGGTGGTACTGGGTGTAATAATAGTAGTTGGGATCCTCGTTGAGGAACTTGAACGTACGGTTCTTGGTATTGGTGGTCTTGAGCAGCTCAGAGGCATAACTGCGGTACTGGTCTGCATTCATGACCGACAGGAACTTCGGTTCCAAGACGACACCAGCAGAAACGTTGGCAGTGATGCGGGTGGCCATTGACTTGTTGCGGCGGGTCTGTATAAGGATGACACCATTGGCACCCTTGGCACCATATAGCGCCGTTCCGTTACGCATGACGGTCACCTTCTCAATATCATTAGGATTGATGCTCGTCAGGATGTCGTTGTAGAATCCGTCGTGAAGCAAGGTGCGACCATATTGCTGGTCAATAATCACCCCGTCGATGACAACCAGTGGCTGGGCATTGACGTTGAGTGAATTCAAGCCTTGGATGAACATGACGCTACCCACACCCGGCGTTCCATTACGGGTAATAGTATAGACCTCGGCGCCGAGTGACTTCTGCACCTCGTCCTTGATGTTGACAGAATTGGTAAACCTGAAATCATCGGCCACACGGTCACCACGCACATTGATCTGCTTATCGTATTCCGATGTGAACGTTGACGGATAAAGGCGTACATCGCGCTGGGCGACAGACTCCTGCAAGCCGAGACGAACAGGGTTGTAATCAGGTGTGGAGATAAAGAGCGACGAGATGAACAAAGGCACCTTGAGCTCGAAAGTACCGTTATCTTCAGTCAGCACACTAAATCCATCGATGCCATCAGCCTTGACAATGGCACCAGGAATGGGCTGACCTGTAGTAGCACTCAACACACGACCGCTGACGGCGCGCGTATCATACTGCTTCTGCTTCTTCTTGAGGACACGGACTATGGTCTCCACCTCATCTTCTTCCGTATCATCATCCTGAGCTGAGACGCATACGGGGAAGGCCATCAGCAGTGTTAGTCCGAATAATATATATCTTTTCATATCATTACAGTTCTTGGAGATTCATACTAAGCATTACATTCTCGGAATGGAGTAAGCCACACCATCGCCGTGGGGGGCAATGACAAACGCATTTTCAGTAACTACTGCCTGACCATGAGGAACGAGCATGATACAGTCGATGCGCATAGTACGACTGAACTTGTTCGTACGCTGCTCGGCACTTGATACACGGGTCTCCACCTTCAGCGTCACCTGAGGAATCTCCTCCTTCAGTCCATAAGAGCAGCACGGGAACTTATAGTCCTCTGCCAACAGCAGATAGTCTACCACATCCGGAGTAGTCTCAATGCTCGACTGGATAATGTCTGAAGCCTCAGCTCCCTTCTGGTCATGGAAGCCTAACGTACAGCGGATCTTTGTCGGCAGACGCTGCACATTCGTGGCATTGCTATCGTTGGCCAATGCAGGAGCAGATACCAGATAGATATCATAGCCGATATTCGAGAGGACGTTCTTGATGTTGAACGTCACGTTATGGTTCATCGTGGTACGTGTGGGTTCAAACTCCACAAAGCTGTTACCGAAGACCTTTCCATAGAACTCATTGTCGCCTTCCACATAGCGAGGCTTCGGAGTAATCGTCTCTTCCATCTCATTGGTCGAAGTGTTCTGTACCTTACTCACCTCCTGAATACTGCCCTGGCCTTCTGCCTCGACAATAATCCACTGGTAGAACGTGTTCAACGGGTTGAAATTCCACTGGCTGGCTTTGAACACCTTACCATTAGAACAATCGATCTCCTGGGCACCAGACATCACACCGGCAGGTTGTTGCAACGGTTTCTGCTGGCTATAGCCTGTGCCATCACCATACTGGTAATAGTGGAGGAATTCCGTTCCCCAGTAATATTTACGGGAGGACATCGATGTATATGCACTGGTTGACAATGCCGAGTCGCGCAGAGCAGCATCCTCATTGAAAGTACGGCTGAAGACTGTACCCTTGACAATGGCCAGACGAGGATTGGTGTAGACCAGTGAATCGCGGTCAAGCACCTTGTCGTCATAATTGAAGTACTGGGAATACTCTTCTATCAGCTGGCGCCAGACCTCATTGGTAGGAGCCACCATGAAGTAAGTAGAGTCTTCCTCATTCAGATCGGCATCCAGGAAGTCATAGTCGAAGAGGTCGTTCTGCTGACGGAACACAGAGTCCAGATAGACCGTCTTACCATCAACGAATCCGCCGGCCACACTTCTGCTGGGAATGAACTCCTTGCGGTAGAAACGTTCATTATAGAAGAAGGTGGCAATACTGTCAAGGTCAGCATCCTTGCGCAGATACTCAAATACGCTGGGCTGATAGTCCACCTTGCCATCGACGGTGAAGAGCACACCATTCTCATAGAGCTGATTGCTCGAAAGGAAAGGGGTATTGCCAATGGCACCTGTCGTAATCTGGATCCGCTTACCGTTCATCAACTCCAGGGAGTCGTTACTAGTAGCTGACACAGAGTGATTAAACAAGGCTATATGGTTCTGCAAGAACTCCTTAATGACAGTATTATCCTCATCACTGACCCTACCCTTCTCCTGATTGTAGGCTTGAATCAGCTCTGCGGCTTCTGCTGATGTGAAACTGTTGTTGGTAGGTGCAAACACGGTGAACACCTGACTGCCGCCTAAGGACTTATCATAGCCACAAGCCTCAATGACGCTGGCAAAGTTACTCAGGTTGCCATTCTGCTTGATGGCCTGCCAGAGTGTGCCTTCCTGCACACCCTGGGCCTTGCCCTCATAATGGTCGTCCCAAGTATCGGAGCAGGCCGTCAAGGCTGCGGCAATGCCGCAGCAAACGAGACCAGCACAGATTATCTTATTTATCTTGGTAATCATAATTCTTAATTTCTTAATTATTCATTAATCATTGGCTAACAGTTTACAGATCGTCCTCCATAGCACCGTCACCGTCTACACCATAGACACTCTTGGGAACCATCTCGAAGTAGTCGAGCATGAACTCGTTGTTGTTACCCTGCTTACCATCGCTGGCCACGCGGAAACGGATGTAGTGATCCTTGGTGGCATCAATATAGGCCTGGCAGAGGATACGACGATAGGTACGGTTGTTGCCTATGAAATAGTCCTTTGAAGAGGGAGAGAAGTGGAAGATGGAGCGCGGAGCACGGTAGGCGCCAAGGTTCCTCAACACTTTCTGCTCCTCGGCCTTCTCCTCGTCACTCATAGCGTCATACTTGGCACAGGTCTCGTCAAACTCGAAGCGGTCGCCGATATACAGATCGCTGTCCAAATACTTGGTCATGTCAAGAGGAATACCCTGAGGTACACCATCGAAATAAACCTGCATGACACCACGTGTCTCAATGGCACAGAAGCCAAGACGCAGCTGCCAGTCGCCGCTATATGGCACAGGCGGAATGCGGAAGGTGAAGTCGTAGTCACCAAAGAGGTTCCACTCGTCACCCTGCCACGACCAGAAACCGATATGCGGACGGCGCAGCACCACATGGGTGTTCACATCGTTGAAGTACACACCATCCAGATAGCCCAACGGGAAGTAGTAGTTACGGCCGTTCTTTGGTGTTGCAGAGTCGTCAGGCACGCCATTGGGGTCGTCCTGTGTGGGGTCACCCTCATAGCGCAGACCGTTACAGACAATCTCTGGGAACACATTTGAGAAGTCCATACGGATACGTGCATTCTGCACTTTGTTCTGCACATCGTACGAGAATGCTACGATGTCATCCACATAGAAATAGTGTCCGTTGATAGCATCGTGTACAGGATCAATTTCCACCGTAGCATCGATACGCTGGCCTTCTATACCGTTGGCACCATTGTAATCCTTGTCAAAGCGGCGGTTGATATAGCGCTCACGCAGCTTGCCCTGACCCACATAGGACTTGGTTGTGAGTTGCTCCACCTTCATCATCGTATGAGGCAGCAAGGTCGGATGCCAGTCCACGGGGTTGATAAGATTCTCATCAAATCCGAATGCACCTACCACCACGCCAATGCTCACCTCCATGGGGGTAAGGTCAGAAGTACCTGCTACGTACTTGTTCATAATGTGATACTGAACAAAGCGACGTAAGGGGTTGACACTGTCTGTCAGGTTCTCGAAGGAATGGCCAGGAGCGCTGACATCCTGCGGATAGACGGGGTCATACAGTTCACATGCTTTATTGTAAAGGGCTCGCAAATCGCCCTTGGCAATACCATATTTAGCCTCTAAAACCGAATCCGGTTCTATGAAGAACGAATAGCCATACTTCTTGGTGTCAGGCACCCAACCCACTTCACTCCAGGTATGCGACCTGTAGTAGTACTTCTCGTGTGCTTTGGGATCCCAGTCCGGGTCTTCCACCTGCATTACATCGTTGATGACACCCGTAGCAACCAATGCACTATAGAAAGTGCTGATCTTCGGGTTGTCACGCAACAGGTCGGTAATATAGCTGTTGGACTTCTCAATCACCATGTCAATAGGCTGCATGATACCATTCTCGACAGAGTCATCCTTCTGTTCGAAGGAAATATGAGCCAGACCCTCAAGCACGACCACAGCATTGCTATCATTGTCGAAACCTGCAGACGTAGCCAGATAACGTCCAAGGAGGTTGGCAGTAGCCAGACGGTCCTGGGTCATTTCCATCGTAGTATACATATTGGCAACAATATGGGTACGAGCAATGGTATCACAGTCAGCATCCGTCAACTGGTCGAGACTGCTTACGCCGCGCTTCTGCAGATATTCCTGCACAGCATCGTTAGTCGGCACGAAACAAGTATAGTGGCCATAGGTAGCCAGCAGATCCATCAGGCCTGCACGGTTCACAATCTCGGTGAACTGGCTGAACTGGCGACGATTCATCAAGAAGTCGCTGGCCATCTCGCCTGTAAAGGTGTAGAAGTTCTCTGAGTCGGGCTCATCAGAACAGCTGCTAACCGCAACTCCCGTGAAAGCCATGAGCCCCATCAGCCCCAGCACACCTAATTTCTTTATATTATAAAACAACTTTTTCATATCATTTCCTCTTTAATAGTTTCTCTGATAGCTCTCATCTTCTCCGCTGCTGAAGGCAGGATTCTGGACAAGATTCAAGTTCACCTTCAATTCCTCATAGTTGTAAGGCCAATAGATGGCATCCATCTTCACCAGTTTATTGGCAATGAGCGTACTACCAGTGGTCACTTTGCGCAGAGCGGCTGCTGCCAGTGTCTGGGTACTTCCCTCACGCCTTGAGATACGTACAAGGTCAAACCAGCGTTTGCCCTCGAACATCAATTCACGCTGGCGTTCCTGATAGACCAAGGTCGTCATGAGGTTCTTCGTCTGATAGTCACCACGAACCAGCGTATCGGTCAATGTGGTCTCACAGACAGAGCGTTTGTTAACGGCATTGATCAACGAGAAGGCCTGATCAAGAAGCGGTTCATTGTAGTCAAGCGTTGCCTGGTCCACACCCTCGCGCAGCTTCATTGTCAGTGCCTCAGCCTTCATCAGCATAATGTCCGTCAGACGGTAAATAATCCAGTTGGAACTGTTTTGTCCGCCAGTATAGGCCGTTCCGTAGGTTACTTTCACATTAGAAGTAGCAGTGGCATCGATGTCCACTGTACGTGTAACGAACTTATTGATGGACTTCTGGTTGGAGTTACAGTTCTCATACATACGGGCATCCACCTTCTTGTTCTTGTCGGCAAAGATATTGCGGCTGTTGGACTTTTCGATGTCGTCCAACAGGAAGTCCGACGGAGCCACCAGTCCTATCTTATTATCCACATTACCATAGAAGTCGTTGACAGCACCGTTGGCTATCATACTGTTGCCACGCGGATCATCATCAAAAACCAACTGGAAGATGATTTCCTGGTCGTACTGACGGGAATAGGAGTCAGACCCGAAGAGCATCGAATAAGCCTCACCGTAGTAGTTGGTTCCGCTATTGTCACTGAGCAACGGGAAGCCATTGAAGCGCTCCTCTGTATTGTTAGTGGAAATCGTACCGCTACGCTGGTTCTCAGTGCGGTTCTCTTCAGCAATGGCCTTCTTCGCATCTATGACCAAGTCGGCATAGCGAATGCAGTTATCGTAGTCCTGCTTCCAGAGATACAGTTCGCAGAGCATGGCATGTATGGCATCCTGTGTGATACGACCTGTCTGATAGAGGCGTTCTGTAATAGGATAGCGCTTTACTGCCATTGACTTCACCCCTTCCAGGCTGACAATGAGCGAGTCAAGCACATCGTCGAACTTCGTAGCCGGAAGATCCATCTTCATATCGTCATCCGTAAAGGCGACACTCGAATAGGGCACGTCACGGAAAGCACGGATCAGATAGAAATAGCACAGCGAACGCAGGGCTGTAACCTCAGCTATGTGTGCACTCAATTCACTCTGCGTGTAAGCAGGATCCTTGGCTGCCACTTCAGGTGCATATTTCAATACAGTGTTACAACGGTTAATGATGCTGTAGAAATCTTCCCACTTCGTATAGGCGTTCTTGGCATCAATATTCTCCTTGAGCACTTTCTCCAGCTCACCGTCACTATTGATGTTCTGGCCGATACCGATATTCTCACTGCGGAACTCGCCCCAGACCATCATACGCTTCACCACATTCGAGCTTTGCAGACCCGAGTAACAGCCGGCAATGATTCCTTCTACGTCGGCCTTCTCCGTCCAGAACTGTTCCATGATGATTTCGTTCTGGGGTTTAATCTCCAGGAAGTCGGAGCAGGAAATCTGTGTCAGACCTATGAGACCCAAGAGCCCCAAAAGACCTACTTTCTTTATCTTAAATATTTTCTTTTCCATAATCATATCTCCTTTAGAAGTCAACCGTGATACCTAATGTATAAGAACGTGAGCGCGGGGTCTGTGCACCATCGGTGGCGGGGCCGTAACCACCCTGCGAAATATCCGGGTCGACACCAGAGTACTTGGTCAGCACAAACGGGTTGTTGGCACTGAGGTAGAGGTTAATTCTGTTCAGACCGATCCACTTCAGGTACTTCTTCTTGATAGAATAGTTGAGCTGGGCATAACCCATACGCAGGTAGGTACCCGACTCGACGAAGCGGTCGCTCACCAGGGTGTTATAGTTAGACTGGTCGCCGTACATGGCACGAGGAATCGTTGTTACGTCGCCTTCCTTACGCCAGCGGTAGTTCACTGCCTGGCTCTGGTTGTCGTTGTTTCTCATTGCCTCTGCGTCCAGACGTGCCAGGTTGATAATCTTGTTGCCTACACGATAGGTGAACTGTGTGTTCAGACGCCAGTCGCCATAAGAGAAGGTAAAGCCGAAACCACCCGTCAGCTTAGGCAGCGATGAACCGAGGTACACAATATCAAGGGCATTGATCTGTCCGTCATGGTTGATATCCTCGTAAATGGCATCACCACCATTGAAGCGGTAGTTACGACCGGAGGTGTCATTCGTATAGTTGAACATCATGCGAACGGGATTTCCCTGTCCGTCAACAATCAGACTGCCATCGGCATTCATAGCCACAGGAGCCGTATGGCCGGCTGCCAGGAATGCGGCACGCTCTTCATTCGTCATACGGTTGAAGGTGCTGTAGTTGTATTCATACACACCCTTGTAGCGGAAACCGTAGATAGCACCCAGCGGGTTGTGCAACTGCACACGCTGCAAGGTCTCTTTATTGCTGTAGCCGTAGTTTGAGTTCAGGTTGCTTAGGATGAACTCATCCATCTCCAGCACCTCATTGCGGTTGTTACCAAAGTTGGCATTCATATCGAAACCAAACTTACCGACCTTGATCAGACGGCTGGTGTTGATATGGAACTCCCAACCCGTATTGCGCATCTTACCGGAGTTACGGTAAGGAACGCTGGCAAAACCTGAGTTAGAAGGAATGCGGTAACTCTGCTGAAGCATGTCAGAGACAGTCTCCTGATAGGCCTCGATAACCAGGTTCAGACGATCGTCAAAGAAACCGAGGTCGATACCTGCATTGTACTTGGTGGTGATCTGCCACTTCAGGTTTGACAGGCGTATGTTCAGAGGCTTCATGGCACTCAGGTCAATATAACGGTCAGTAGATCCGTACTTGGATGTATACAGGTAGTTCTGAGTTGGCTGGCTACCCACACGACCCCAGCTGGGACGGATAGCAAACATGGAGAGTGTCGGCTTCAGCGGCTCCATCCACGGCTCATCACTGATGATCCACTTCAAAGAGACAGAGGGGAAGTAGCCCCAACGGTTGTTCGGTCCGAATTTTGTCGTACCGTCAACACGCACCGTAGCATCTGCAATGTAACGTCCTTTATAGGCATAGTGTCCAGAGAAGGTGTAGTACATTGAACGCCACTGGTTGTAAGAAGAGCCGAGGCCGGTAATCTGTCCGCCTCCATAAGTGGTGGTAATACCAGAGGGAGCGCCCTGCTTGTTCTCATTCTGACCTGTGCTGGAACCGCTGGTCAGCTCAAAGCGTCCCAAGAGCATAGCAGCGTGATCCTTGTTCTTAAAGGCAGGAATCAACGTCAGCTGCTGCTTGGTGTTGAACGATACGCTCTTTGACGAGCTGTTGCTGGTATCGTTCACGCCCGAATTCCACGACACTGTCTTCAGTTCCTGCGGATAATACTTGTCAGTATAGTCATTGAAGATGTTCATATAGACAGAACCACGCCAGTTCAACTGCCAATGGTCATCGTCCATACCTAAGAGCTGATACTGGATGATCAACTCAGGCGACATGTCGTAGGTGGTCTGCTTGTTCTTAGCCAGATTGGCCACTGCAACAGGGTTGGAATACTTCTTCTGGTCGTTGTTGAACTTCGAGCTACCGCTCTGGAGCATGGTATAGTAAGAGTCGGTGTCCTCACCCGTTATCGGATCCTGCTCGTAGATGCTCATGTTCGGCATCTTCTTCAGGGCGTTGCCAAGCAGCGACTCGTAGTTACGGTCGTTCTTGGTATAGGTCAGTGCGAAGTTGGTACTTACACGGATACGCTCAGACACATTGTAGTCCAGTGCCACACGGGTAGACATACGCTGCAGTTTCTGCTTGATCATCGTACCCGTCTCATGGTCGAAACCTGCACCGATACGGAACGTGGCCTTCTCACCACCACCGCTTACCGTCACATAATGGTTCTGACGGAGACCCCACTGTGTGACAGCATCACGCCAGTCTGTATTGTTGTTGTACTGCTCGTACTCAGAGAACGACGGGTCGTAGTTCAGTTCAGGGATATCGGCTTCGGCATCACTCTGCTCAGGATTGAAATAGCTCTCCTTCAGCAGCATGGTGTAGTCGTCACCGTTCAGCATGCTGTATCCCTTGGGCTGGTAGGTACCCGTAAGTTTCAACGAGTAGGTTAGTTTAGGTGCACCACGCGAACCGCGCTTGGTGGTCAGCTCAATAACACCATTACCACCCTGCGAACCATAGATGGCGGCAGAGGCAGCATCCTTCAGCACGCGGATTTCAGCAATATCCTCAGGGTTGATGTTCAGCAACTCAGCGAACTTCTCATTGTTAGCAGAAGCCATATCGAAGTTGTCGAGGTTCACCTCACGTACGTTACCGTCCACCACAATCAGCGGGTTCGAGTCAGTCAGGGTGTTCAGAGAACCAGCACCACGCAGACGCATGGTAGAACCGGAACCCAGGTCACCAGAGTTACCGATAATATCCAGACCGGCGATACGGCCCTGCAGAGCCTCATCCACCGAGGTGATGGCCAGTCCTTCGAACTCCTTCATCGAGATACTCTGTGTAGCACTCGACACCTCACGCTGCGGGATAGGCAGACCGCTACCGGTCACACGGCGCTTCGACTTGATGGTCACCTCCTTCAGCGTGGTAGCCGATGTCAATTTGATCTTATAGGTCGTACGATCAATGGGCAGTGTCTGAGTCTTCAGACCCACATAGCTGAATCGGATCTTGTCCTTCGTGTTCTTCACCTTCATGGTGAAGTTACCGTTCAGGTCGGTCAACGCGGAGTTGATGATACGTCCCGTACCGTCTATTTCACAGACAGTGGCTCCCATCAGCGGGCCCATGTCGTCGCTCAACGTACCGTGGACCGACGTGATTGTCTGTGCGCGGAGACCTATTGTGGCCACCAGCGCCAGCATCAATATAATGGATTTCAGTATTCTTTGCATAGCTTACTTCCTCCTTATTTTACTGATTAATGTTCTCCAGGGAGTCAGGTTCTCAAAAAGCAGTGGACCGTCAATCAGGTGTACCACAGCATCGGATGCCATGAAGGTAGTCTGGCTGTTGCCGGAACCATCAAACCAGTACTCGCGGCATATCAGGTTGTACAAGCCTTCCTGCTTGACCACATGACGGGTCTGGCCCACAACGTCCTTCAAAGTGATCTCACCACCTGCAAAATTCACATCGATGGGATAGAATCGTCCCGTCTCCAGGTTACGTCTCATCGACTCGTAGGCGTTCACATAGCTACCATCCTCAGGAGCCATGTTCACTGCTACAGAGTGGTCCTGGACGTGATAGCGGAGGAAGCTGACAATGATGTCCTTCAGCACACCTCTCACACTGTCGGCCAGGGCCTCAGAGCCCCACACATCGTCAGTCTGTGCCTCATAGTCTTCCCACGTGGGCAGCAGTCCGTCGTTAATGAGCTGGCGGATACTCTCGTTCGTGGGTACGTAGACGGTATAGTTATAGTTGTCCAACAGACGCAGGTTCTTGCTACCCTGGTTGGTCAGACCGGCATTATACTTGTTGCTCAGTTTCGTGCCCAACAAGTCAGCACCGTCATGATCGAGCAGATTCAGGAACTCCTGGAACTCCTCATGCTGCTGCAGTGTCAGGTAAACGGTATTCTGTGCACCTAAAGGCATATAGGGCTTATAGGTCTGGCCTTCACCATCGACGAGCTTCTGACCGTTCAGCTGGTAGGACTCACCATTCTCCTTGAGATAGATCTCATTATTGTTGACAGGGAGCTGAAGGTTTCCGTGCTCCGACTGCCATCCACCAATGAAGGCCAGGCGGCCGTCAGGAGCATGAGTCACACGCAGCAGGGTTCCACCCTTTGACTTATAGTACTCATGTCCATCGCGCACATCGCCCACAATAATCAGCTGATCCATAAGTCGGGTCAGACGGTCGTTGACCACCTTGCGGTCTACCTGAGCCTGTACGCGTGCACCTCTGGTGATATTGCCTTCTGCATCAATCGTACACTGATAGCGACGGGCCTGCACACGCTCTGCAGCACTCTTGGTACCATCATAGTAGAACTCCAGGATAGAGGGAGACTCCAATCCTGTCAAACGGTCGATAGTTCCATAGGTTGCAGGGTCGATATACCACAGCATGGCGTCGTTCGTCGGCAGCAGCAGGCTGTAGTGCGAGTCCATAGAAAGCAGGTAAGGCAGGAAGTTCAACTGGTCAATGGCCCAGTAGATCACATTCATGGTCGAAGCATGAGCCAATGCAGGATAGGCAACTGAAGCATACTCAGCGGGTGTAAACACCTTGTTGGTCATGTAGACCACGCCGTTACATCCCATGAAGCAGGAGTCGACATCGGCAGGTGTAATACCCAGTTCCTCCTTGGCATCGTTGAGCACCTGATTGAACTTCGAGGGGAATGCCTCGGTAAAGGTAGGCAGCATATTGACCCTGATGAGCTTCGAGAGTGTAGCATCAGGAATACTGTCCCATGATCCGTACTCCGTCTGTAGGTCCTTGCCACCGTGGTCCCACCAGTATTCCAGTGCCTCGTTCGTCGGAACAATCATCACGCCAGCATCATAGTGCAGGTCATACTGCATGGTGTTGGCATACATATAGTGGTTCCAACCCGGATCGAACTTCAGCAGGGCCTTGACGGTATTGCCATTGGGATCCACCTCGTTCTTGTCGCCGTTAACGGAACGGTCGCTGAAATAACGTAGGGTGAAGACAGAGTCCTCATTGTTATACAGACGGTTGTACTCACGGGTACCGGCAGCATCATAGTAAGGTGCCGAGTAACGGTCGAGCAGGTGTGACCAAAGCGACATGTTGGGGTGCTGGCGGATAATCTCGGCCATATTGGGTGATGATTCTATCACACCGTTCACTTTCTGTATGTATCCGTTCTTACAGGTAATGTCACGCTCCACCACCTTCTTTCCGTTCACCCAAGCCTCTTTGACGTTATTGGCTTGATGGTTGGTCAGGATAGCCAGGTCTTCGTCAGTCAGTTTGTTGAAAGAAGAGAACGCAGGCAGGAAGTGGATCATCGGCGCAGCCGTAGCATCCTTGAAGATGGGGATGCTCTTTCCACTATCCTTGAAGCGTTTCCACGCAGCAGTGTTGGGCATCTTGTCAGGACTCAGGATTTCCACGGAGTCATAGATGCTCACAGCCGTCTCACGGCGCATACACTTGCCTTCCATGGGCGGATTTCCGCTCACGTTCGACAACAGTTCAATGAGGTAGGCATTGTTGATCATCGAGTTGTTCAACAGCAGTTTCTTCTGTGAATTCGACAGCTGTCCGTAACTACTCACACCCCACGAGTTCTGCTTGAACCATTCCTGGAAAGCAGAGTCGTTGGCTGCAAACAATGTCTTCGAACCTGTGTGGCTCAGCACCTCGTGCTGGCCCAGGTCGTCAACCAACCGCAGCAATGTTGTGAAATTGCCGTCCTCCTGCAACCGCTCGTAAATGGAGTTGCCCAGCCATGAAGGCTGACCTTCGAGCAGGGTGTCGTCCTTACAACCCTGCATCGTCCAGGTTCCCAAGAGCAGTCCGCAGGCAGCAATCAGCACATTGCGCCGTTGTCTCGCCATTAGTTTTCGTTTCATACTTTTTAGGTTTTTTATTTATATCAATTACTGTTTTTTATTTTTGCTGCAAAGGTAGTTCTTTTTCTCGAACCATTTTTTACCCCATGTATCAGACTGTTATTACATTCTTCCATTATCAGGTTCCCTATCCGCGTACCTTATTATATATAATAGCTAAATCGGATGGCTATTATTGCCCTTGAGCAATAGTAGCTGTCCGCTGAGTGAAGTTTCAGTAGCCTTGCGGGTGACGATAGGTTTTCCAAGCAATAAGTGTTCTTAATACAAGTGTCAGTCGTAATTGCAAAAAATAATAAGGAACTGGAGAACGGTTTTTTCTACCGTCTCCAGCTCCTTCTTCAGAGGGTCAGATTAAAATGATTGGCATTCTAACCTTTTCTATTATGATCTTTTTACCTTAGGATTACTTCTGTACCTTCTTCAGCACCTTCACGCTGCCGTCGCTCATCGTCTTCTTCACGATGACGAGACCCTTCTGGGCCTTGCTCAGACGTGCACCGTTCACGTTGAAGACCTCAACCTTGACAGCTTCGTTGCTGCCCATCTCCTTGATACTGGTATCAATGTTGGGCTCGAGAGCGCTGTTGGTTCCATAGTAGAAGAGCTGCCAGTTGGTCCACAGTGTCCAGTCGTCCTGCAGAGTGATGCCCTTCTTCAGACCGATAGTCAGGTTACCGTCCTCACCAACCTTCACGGTTACGCAGTTGCCGGCATAGAAGTTCTTGCCAGTAGCCTCGTTTTCGGTCGTGAACAGGTCACCGCCAGTGGTCATTGAGTTAGGAACAGCCAGCTGGTTCTCCTCAGAAGCCCAAGCGTATTCGTTGGGCAGGCTCTCATACTTCTGAGCCTGAGAAGCCAGACGCATCATGGCAACAGTGCAAGTGTCACCACCCTCACCCACGGCATAGAGCAGAGCATTATTGTTCTCCTCGGGAGACTCAATCCAAGTGGTGTAGTCGTTGGCTGCGCTACCGGCACGATAGTAACCAGTGAGGGTTACCTGATAAGTACCTGCGGGCAGACCCTGCAGCTTCTGGTAGTAGTTGTAGTTCGTATTGAACTTCTCAGCGTCAGTACCTATAGCATTGATAGCAGCGCTACCAGTCCAGCCCTTGTCGTTACCTTCTACATAAGACGGGTTGACAATGACTCCAGTGCACTCAACGGGGTTAGCGTCGCTTGCATCAGCCATACCAGCGGGAATACCCAGACGATTGATCATTCTTGCAATCTGATTCAGCAGGCCGTCAACCTCCTCAGTAGCAATGGTGTGGTTCGCAATACCATTGTAGATCTGCTGATAGAGGGCTTCACCCTCAGCACGAATGGTCATGTCGTCAGCAAACTGATTTTCGTATGCCAGATCCTCGTTGGCGGTGTTCAGCTCAGCAAAGCGTTCAACAGAAGCATTGATTTTGCCAGCAATGTCGTAAACAGCCACCAGAGCATCGAACATCTGCTCACCATCGTTGGAAGCAAGGGCTGCCTGAGCAACCTCATAAACCTTGTTCACACTCTCAATTACCTCACTACCCATACCCTGGTTCGGATCGAGCTTAGCAAGCTCTTCCTCAAGGATAGGCTTCACGATGTCAACAGTAGGCTTTCTGTAGGTCAGCTTGAAGTTATCCCAGATACACCACCAGTCCTGGTTAGCTTTCATCCTCACACCAATACGGAACTTGTCACCCTTCTGGGCAATCAGACCATAGGCCTTCATCTTATACATACCCCAGCCGAAGCACAAGCTTGCAGCACCCATTGAGTTAGGAGCAGTTGAGATAGCACCAGTCCAAGAATGACCTTCAACAACAGGAAGCGTTCCGTCTTCCAGGAAATGCTCCTCAGCAATCTGCTCTGCATAAACACTGGGGAACTGAGCCGTTGCATTATTCATATAGAGGAATACGGGTGAGGGGTAGTCAGGATAGATGTCATTGCCTTGAGTATAGCCACCTACCTCACAGCGTACATAACCTTGAACACTCAGCTCATACATACCCTTTGGCAGATCCTCAACCTCCTGCCATACATCCCAATCGTGGCAGTGCCAAGACTCAAAGCAGAAGTTCCTATAACCAAGAGCGTTCTCCATAATCTGCTGATTTCCTTCACCAAGAGGACCACGGACAACATTACCGCCATCTACACGGTCGATGGTCCATCCTTCAGCTTTTCCTGAGTTGATATCCTTGTCGGCATCGAAGCCTGGGTTGGTGATGTAACGAGTCATATCGGTACCGTCTTTGATTTCACCACTTAGGAACTCGTCCTTAACTGCCTGCATCAACGCTTTAACCTTAGCAATCTCAGCCTCAAGTTCCTCATTGGTCAAGGAGTAATCTTGATCATATACAATCTTCTCCTCATACATTTCCATACGGTAATCACCAAGATCGCCGATAGAGACCAAATCATTATAGTCATCATTGACCAAATAATTCTGGACTTCATCTCTAACAATAGTCAGCCAGTCCTTCCAGAGCTGAACGTTCTTGTCAAGGGCCTTTTTGGCAGCCTCGATTTCAGCCAGTGCAGAATAAACCTCCTCGAATGAGCTAGCAGAAATCTCCTTCTTGAGCTCAGCGTTGTAGGCCTCAAGGTAAGACGCTGTATAAACAGTAGTCTCATCGAAGGTTATCTCGCTGTAGTTCTTGAGGGTTTCGTCCAGATAAAGCTTAACAGCATCGGCACCTGTTCCATAATAAGTAAGTGAGAAGTCATCGAACATTGACCAGTCACCATCAATCTGTGACTCTTTCTTCACACCGATAGTAAGCTCGCCACTCTCGTCGACAGCAACAATCAGCTTATTAGCATACTGCTTCAAGGTGTGCATAAAGTAATCGCCTGTGGCCATAGTATTAGGTACATAAACGGTTACTTCATTTTCGTCAGCATCCTTATAAGTCACAGAGATATCACCCTGGTTCTGAGCCTCAGCCTGTGCACCATCCATTACATTGGCAATGGGTACCTCAAAATAGCTTTCGCCCACCTTACCGTACAACTTGGCAAACTTCGATGCCTCGTCTTTAGCCAACCAGTGGGCCTCTGCAGTACCATAGTTACCAGAACGATAATAAGCATTTACTCCAATAGCATAGATACCAGGAGCAAGACCTGTAATTGTCTGATAGGTGTCGTAATTCTTGTTATAGTGCTCTCCACCGTCGGAAACCGTGCCACCACGTCCAAAAGCAGTACCGCTCCATCCAGTGGTGCAGTCGCCGTTGTCAAAGTGAGCGTTCTTGATCAAGCCAGTCATGTCTGCAGGATTCTCAACAGAAGCATTGTTCTTACCCCACTCTACGACAGCCAGATCAAGATCAGCCTTTGCCTTGTCAATCTCAGCCTTGGTAGCCGTAGGATTAGCATAGACAGCCTCGTAATCAGCAGTTCCTGTGAAGCCCTTGCTCTTATAATCGTCAATGGCATCCTTCAGTTTCTTCTTGGCATCAATGATTCCAGACAGGTTGCTTTGTTCCTTAGCCATGTCAGCAGCAGTGCTTGCTGTATTGGAGTAGACAGCCAGAGCAGCAGTAACATCAATATTGTTGGCCTCGGCATCCTCGATAGCTTGCTTCAAACCAATGGAAGCAATGTAAGTCTTCGTTCCCTCCACGTAATTCTGGTAGCCTTCGCTCAGAACGAAAGCCTCGTAAGACTCAACAGTTACAGCTTTCCAGTCAACGCAGGCACCTTCAGCAGCTGGGTCAACGTGCCTCAAGATAGCAGTGTAAGCATTACGATGGTCACCACTGTTAGCTGTATTATCAGTTGTAACATAAGTGCCATTCCAACCTAAATACTTACCAGCAAACTCGGGTTTGTCAGCAATAAGAGCTACGTTCTGAAGACGAACGAAACCGTTCGCAATCTCACAGCCCCATGAGAAATTGGCCTGAGAACCATGGTCAACCCAAGAAGCGTCTCCATCATCGGTGAAGATGTTGCCCTCGCCAGTGGAACGCTCAGGATTGTTGACATTCAGGTCACACAAATTGTAGGAACCTTCAGGTGCGTCTTCTTCAGAAGCTGGCTGGAGCCATACTTCCATACCGAACGTTCTGAGGCTGGCCATTGTGTTCCAGCCGTTACCACTGGCGAAAAACATCTTGGCAGCGGGATTGTAGAGGATGTAATGAGTTCCGTCGTCAGTGAACGTCGTAAACTCCAATCCTTGCGGCTCCGGCATCGTCCAAACTCCGTCGGGTACCGCTGCTTTAGCAACACTACCTAAAAGAAGCAGTGCGCTCAAAACGAGTAGTTTTGCAAATTTCATAAATGTTGTTTTTAAAAAGTTAGTATAAAAGTGAATAAATTCTTCAAAGTTACAGGTTCATTGTATGTTAGTTAGACCCATTCACAAAGCCCATTTCATTGGCTTTTCAGCCAGAAGTGTGTATGCTTAAGGGCACAAAACGAGCAATAACGGATGCAAAGTTAAGAAAATATTTTTAAATAACAATCAATTTCCCTAAAAAATTTTCATTATAAGTGTGTTTTTAACAATTAACCTTGCGAGTGCACCTCCTATTCTATTACCTATTCATAATAAACATGAAGGTCAACCATGCCCCATGAACCTATGCTTTTTGCGCTCTCGGGGACTACTGTGAGCGGGAAATTGTTTTCCGGTTGTGCCGTTTTCCCGTTTACCCGTTTCGTCATGTGGTTTTGAATGGTCGGCCGCATGGCCGCAACGACCGCATTTTTGTGGCACGAGTATGATACTAAAGGGCCAGCAGTATCATACTAAAGGGCAGATAGTATCATACTAAAGAGCCGATAGTATCATACTAAAGGACTGATCATATCAAGTGCTTGGCGCTTAGCGGAGACCTTTTGCAATGAACTCCCGAAACTTAAGTTACGTTAAAACGTGCCCTACTTAAAAAATAATTGGCATTTTTGTTGTACCTTTGCATCAACAAAACATTATTTAACAATAATCAGAAAATAGTACAACATAGTTTTATCCATCAATTCCTAATTCCTTTTCAAGTATGAGAAACAAGATAAAAGCGGGGATGCTTGCCTCCATCCTGACAATCATTGGCGTAATCAATGTGAACGCACAGACAAACGACCTGCAGGAAGGTGTCGAGATTATCCACGAATGTGACACAACATGGCATTTCGGCTACAAAGGCATCAACCTCTACAGCCGTCCCATGCACCGCATCGACATTGCCTATCCATCGGTCGATGCCCAGGGTAATGGCATCCGACTGAGCGGAAGCATTGTCATTCCCGGCAATGTCTACGACGGCAGCAGCCCCGTGGACGGTGTGCTGCTCTACAACCGCTACACGCAGACACAGGCCGAGTGCTGCCCCACCAGCGGATTTGCCGAAGGCGAGTTTGTGTTCATGTGTACGCCGCTACAGCCCAACTGGATTCTCGTGGAGAGCGACTTCTACGGCTTCGGCATCACCAGCGACCACATTCTCGACCAGTACTACGTCTATGGCGATGCCAACGGCCATGCCAGCATCGACTGTCTGATAGCTGCCCGGAAGGTTCTCGACGAGCGAGGCATCTCGCAGGGCAAGTTCCTGCTCAACGCCGGTGTGTCGTCAGGCGGCTACGACTGCATTGCTGCACAACGCGTGCGCGACATGTACTATAAAGACGAGATAAAGTTTGACAAAACCCTCGTCGCCGCCGCTCCTTTCGACGTATCTAAGGCCTACATCAGCTATATCAGCCAGAAGGACGACCCCAAGATGGAAGTCTGCTTCGCACTCATCGTGCTCAACGCCTTCAACCGCCAGGACAACCTTGGCTTCACGCCCCAGCAGATGTTCAAGGAGCCCCTGGCATCGAAGTTCGACAGCTGGTTCAACTCAGGGCTTTATTCACGCAACCAGGTGACAGACTCGCTGAAGTCTATCGGCATCAGGACCTTTACCGATGCCTTGCAGCCACCATTCCTCGACTACGATTCTGAGGAGTACAAAAAACTGTCTGCTGCCATCAAAGCACACAGCCTGGAGAAGGGATGGACACCCGACCCCGACCAGAGCTACTACTACCAGCACTATGCCCACGACAAGGCAGTGCCAGCAGAGGCTGGGCGCAGATTCCTCTACTTCCTCACCCAAAACAGCGGTCATAAGAAGAGCCTCATACCTGAGCTTACCAACCTAACCACCTGTATGTACATCCTGTCTGACAGTCATACCATCAGCGGCATACACTTCATGCTCAGGCTCGCTGCCACCCTCACCGCCCATCCCGTGCTCTACTACGACGGCGAGTTGAACACTCACTACTACGACCTCGTCAAGGTAGGCACCCCCATGGGCATCATCAAGCTACTCGAGGAGAAAGGCTTCGACGTGGCAGGTGCCTACCGCACGCTCACCGGCGGCGATGAAAATGGCGGTATGGACTTCTACAGCCTGCTGGCCGTCCTCGGCAAGTACAACGAGACGCTGGAGGAAAATGGCACCAGCCTCACAGAGATACTGCAGATAGCCGACGACAGCGGTCTTTCAGTGATCGACATCATGCAGATTATCGACTACCTCATCAACAAGACTGAAGAGAAAGGACCGGACGAGGCAGCATGCCGTGCCATGCGACGTCAGGTCAACGAGCAGTTTGTGAGTGACTATTATTACAACAGCCTGCTCGACTGGCTCAGAGAGAACAACGTCAACCTGAATGACCTGGAAATCGGTTTTTGAACAATATACAAACATAGAGAGCATACATTATGAAACGCATTAGCATATCCATCATTCTTTTTACCTTGATGCTGACCGTTGCCAAGGCACAATCCACCTTCAGCGTGATGACGCTCAACGTTGACGGCTTGCCCGGCAAGTTCCTCTTTTTCGATGTGAACAAAGACGGTCCCCTCTCGGCGGGCAGCGAGCGCATCAGTGAGTACATCGCCTCTAAGGACTGCGACATCGTGTCTATGCAGGAGTGCTTCAACTACCGCTGGGAGATCTGGTCGCGACTCTTCGCCGGCTACGAGCACGACGAGTGGACGGGTGGTATCGACAGCGAGAGCCACCAGCTTGACTACCTCCATCTGCAGAACGAACGGTTCCCATGCGACGGTCTGAACAGTGCCTGGAAGAAAGCCGTGAAGTCGACCGCCTATGAGCGCGTGGCTCACGAGAAGAATTTCGGAAAGTTCAGCCACGAGTTCGACGACATCATCACCAAGGGTTTCCGCCGCCATGAGTTCACCCTGGCCGACGGCACTGAGATAGTGGTCTATAACACCCATTTCGATGCCAGTTCTGGCCGCGACGAGCAGTTGGGCAACGATGTGAAGGACCGCGAGGCGCGACGCTCGCAGTGGATGCAGCTGCGCGACCACCTGCTGGCCCGCCTCGACAGCCGTCCCGTGCTGCTTACCGGTGATTTCAACAGCTACTATACCCGCGACGACATCGTCGCAGCCTTCATTGACCCCATCCAGGCCACGGGCCGCGCCACTGTGGGCGACGTGTGGATAGAGAAATACCGCAATGGTGTCTACCCGAAGGTAGGCGGCGAGAAGGATGCAGAAGAGCTGCTCGACAAGATTCTCTACGTCAACCCCGTGGGAGGCATCGGGCTGAAGCCCGTTACCGTAACCGTCGACATGGCGGGCTATCAGTACAAAGGCAAGCCCCTTGGAGACCATTATCCACTGCTGGCGACTTTCTCTGTTGAAGGCAGAAATACAACTGGCATCGACGAACTGACGCACGACAACACCAGTGGCGAATCCTTTGACCTTCAGGGCCGCCCCGCCAGTAGGTCATCAAAAGGCATACACATCAGCAACGGCCATAAGTACATAAAAGAATAGTCGGTGATAACCGGAAAACGCCTTGCACTACTTGTGGCGGCTGCATCGGCCATGAATGGTTTTCTTCCTGTTTTTGTTGGTTTTTGGGGTAATTACTTGCAAAGGTAATAAAAAAGTCGTATCTTTGCACTTAGATATGACAAAAAACCATACATAGTGAACTTATTTAACTAATAAAAAGAAGAAAAATGAAAGAAGAAAGGATACGTAAAAACATGCTGACGAGGGTGATGGCATCATCATTCATCATGTGTCTATTATCGTTTAGCACTGCAGCAGCCCAGACGGTGAATTTCGGTATCAAGGGCGGCCTCGATGCTGCCGAAATGAAACTGAAAGGTGATTTCTTCGATACTTCCAACCGTGTAGGCTGGTTTATAGGTCCGTCAGTGCGGGCGGCCATTCCCTTCTTAGGCTTCGACGTGTCGCTGCTCTATAGCCAGCGCGAGTCGAAGATAGAAATAGAAAAATATACTGTGAACGACGGTTGGCAAACCTATAATATGCCCCGGTCTCTATCGGAGACAGTGAAGACCCAGCAGATCATACTGCCTATCAATGCCCGCTTCAGCTTCGGCATGGGCGACAGGGCTGGCATCTATCTCTTCGCGGGTCCCCAGCTGGCATTCAATATCGGCGACAGCGACAAGAAACTGTTTGATCAGATGGGTGAGTGGACTGTCAACAGTTCCAACTTCAGCGTAAACATCGGTGGCGGTGTGCAGTTCGGACATGTCCAGATCTCGGTCAACTACAATGCTGCAATTGGCAATACCGGCGAGGTCAAACGGAAATCCTTCAGCGAGAACTATCAGGAGACTGTCGACACCTGGGACAGCAAATTCAATGCCTGGCAGATGGCATTGGCCTACTATTTCTAAGACGTTAGAAAAGAAAAGGAATAAAAGAATTGCACTTCGCCGACATCATACTACCGTTGCCGCTTGACGGTCTCTTCACCTATTCCATCCCTGCCGCACTGGAGGAACAGGTGAAGTTTGGTCTGCGTGTACGGGTGCCTTTCGGTCGAAACAAGCACTATGTGGGGGTGGTGGCATGCATTCACGACAACAAACCGCAGGGCTATGAGGTGAAAGACATCAGCCAGGTCTTGGACACGCAGCCGATCATGCTTCCTGAGCAGTATCGGCTGTGGTCGTGGATAGCCGAATACTATATGTCACCCATCGGCGAGGTCTATAAGGCAGCGCTGCCTTCGGGGCTGAAGGCCGAGGACGGATACCGTCCCAAGACCGAGACCTTCATACGCCTCACCCCCACCTATCGCAACGAACAGGCACTCCACATTGCCCTCGACATGCTTGTCCGTGCGCCCAAGCAGCTCAAGGCGTTCAACGAATACCTCTTCCTGAGCGAAGAAGGGAAGACCGCCGTATCCAGGGATGAACTGATGAACGCCTCCCATGCTGCGGCCGATACCATCACCCAACTGATCAGGCGCGGACTGCTGGAAACCTACGAGGTAGAGGTAGGAAGGCTGAACTTCGGCGGCGAGCCCCATCCCGAGAACATCAGGCAGCTCAGTGCCGCGCAGCAGGAAGCCTACAACCAAGTCCTCTTCTCCATGCTGAAGAAGCCCGTCACCCTGCTCCATGGCGTCACTTCATCGGGCAAGACAGAAATCTATATACACCTCATCCAGCGGGAGATAGAACAACACCGCCAAGTGCTCTACCTGTTGCCCGAGATAGCCCTGACAGTTCAGATGATGGACCGTCTGCGCCGCGTATTCGGCTCCCGCCTCGGCATCTACCATTCCAAGTACAGCGATGCCGAACGCGTGGAACTATGGCAGAAGCAGCTCTCTCCCTGCCCCTACGACGTCGTCCTTGGCGCGCGCTCCGCCGTCCTGCTGCCTTTCCAGCGGCTGGGACTCATCATTGTGGACGAGGAGCACGAGACTAGCTACAAGCAGCAGGACCCCATGCCCCGCTACCATGCCAGAAGCGTGGCCATCATGCTCGCATCGCTCTCTTCACCACGCCCTAAGGTCCTCCTGGGCACCGCCACCCCTTCCGTGGAGACCTACCACAACGCCCAGACGGGCAAGTACGGACTGGTAGAGCTGAAGACACGCCATCAGGACATAGAGCTGCCCGAGGTGCAAGTGGTGGACATTCAGGACCTGTCACGCCGCAAGATGATGCACGGCCCGTTCTCCCCTCTTCTGCTGGCCCGCGTGCGCGAGGCCTTGGACAACGGCGAGCAGGCCATCCTCTTCCAGAACCGCCGAGGCTATTCGCCCCTGCTCGAATGCAAGCAGTGCGGATGGGTGCCCCGCTGCCAGAACTGCGACGTGTCGCTTACCTATCACCGTGCCATGAACCAGCTCACCTGCCACTACTGCGGCGCCACCTACGCTGTTCCTGCGGAATGTCCCGCCTGCGGCAGCAAGAACCTGTGGGCAAAGGGCTACGGCACGGAGAAGATCGAGACCGAGATACAGGACATCTTCCCCGAGGCACGCATCGGCCGCATGGACCTCGACACCACCCGTTCACGCAATGCCTACGAACGGCTCATCAGCGACTTTGCTGCCGGACGCACCAACCTGCTCATCGGTACGCAGATGATCAGCAAGGGACTCGATTTCGAACGTGTCAGCGTGGTAGGCATACTCAATGCCGACACCATGCTCAACCAGCCCGACTTCCGTGCCTATGAACACGCCTACATGATGATGGCGCAGGTGAGCGGGCGTGCAGGGCGCAAGGGCCGTCGCGGACTGGTCGTCCTGCAGACCCGGCAGCCTCAGCTACCGGTCATTCAGCAGGTGGTACACAACGACTACGAGGGGCTTTACCACCATGTGGTCGACGAACGGCTCGCGTTCCGCTATCCACCCTTCTTCCGTCTGATCTATGTCTACCTGAAGCACCGCAACGACCTCCTGGTCGACACCGCCGCCCAGGAGATGGGAGCCCGTCTGCGCTTTTGGTTCACCAACCGCGTGCTTGGACCCGACAAGCCCAGTGTGGCGCGGGTGAAGACCCTCTCCATCCGCAAGCTCATGCTCAAGATAGAGCCGCAGCTCAACCTGGCCGACGTGCGCCGATGCCTGTTGGAAGCCCAGCAGCAGATGATGCAGGACAAGCGCTACTCGTCGCTGCAGATCTATTATGACGTAGACCCACTTTAGCGGCCTTCGGCCTAAATGATAAATGATAATTGATAAATGATAATTGGCTGCGCCAGATGAGACAACTGGAATAATGGATACAAGTTTCACTAATAACTATAAATTAAAAGGTATGAAAAGAAAAGGTTTTTTAAGAGCTAAACGAAGGATGATGATGACGGGTTTGTCATTTATCATTTGTCAGTTTTCAATTTGCAGCGTAGCTGCGCAGAAGCCCATGTCCGCTCCCAAAGGCGGCAAGGCCATCAGTGACGAATTGATCGGCATCTTCTTCGAGGACATCAACAACAGTGCCGATGGCGGACTCTACGCAGAACTACTGCAGAACGGGTCCTTTGAGTACAGCCCTGCCGAACGCGACGGATGGGGACCCGGCACCGCATGGAAGCAAATCCGTCCCGGACACTCCCTGGGCACCATGCAGGTACGCATGGACAAGCCCATCCATCCCAACAATCCCACCTACATGCGCCTCCATACCGAGCGCACCAGAGAGTTCCACGACTACAAGGGATGGAAAGGATTCGGACTGCAGAACGACGGATTCGACGGCATCAGCGTGAAGGCAGGCGAGAAGTACGACTTCTCGGCATTCATGCGCAACATCGGCAATGCCAAGCAGGTACGCATAGCATTGGTAGCACAGCGGCAGGGATGGCCTCCCAGGGACCCCAGGTTGCTGGCTGAAGCCACCCTCAATGTCGATGCCAAGGACTGGAAACAGTACAGTGCCGTGCTCACCCCCGACAGCACCTGCCAGAACGCTGCCCTGCAGATTCTCGTGCTCACCGTGGGTGACCTCGACGTAGACCAGTTCTCGCTCATGCCTCAGGACACCTACAAGGGACATGGGTTGCGCAAGGACCTGGCCCAGGCACTGGCCGACCTCCAGCCCAAGTTCATGCGCTTCCCCGGCGGTTGCGTGGTGCACGGCGGCGGTGACGGCTTCTGGGACACCTACCGCTGGAAGACCACCATCGGCCCCAAGGAGACACGCCGTGGTCTGAAGAACACGTGGGGCTATCATCAGAGCATGGGACTGGGCTACTACGAGTACTTCCAGTTCTGCGAGGACCTCGGCATGGAGCCCGTACCCATCCTGCCCAGCGGCGTGAGTTGCCAGGGCACCAATGGCGGATGGAACATGTGGCCCACCCAGGCACAGGACGTAGTACCCATGTCCGAGATGGACGAGTGGGTCAGCGAAGCCATCGACCTCATTGAATGGGCCAACGGCGACCCCGCCACCAACAAGTGGGCCAAGATGCGTGCCGATGCAGGTCACCCGAAGCCCTTCAACCTGAAGTACCTGGGCATTGGCAACGAGGAGAAAATCTCGCCCGAGTTCATCGAGCGCTTCAAGTATATCTATGAGCGTGTGACCAAGGCCCACCCCGAGATTGTCATCGTCGGAACGGCAGGCCCGGGCTCGCACAAGGACAATCCCGACTATGAGGCAGGCTGGAAACTCGCCGAAGAGCTCAACATGCCCATCCTCGACGAGCACTACTACGAGCCAAACAGCTATTTCCTCAACAAGCGACAGTACGACAACTATCCACGCGACCGCAAGACCAAAGTCTATCTCGGAGAGTATGCCGCCAAGGACAAGAAGTTCATCGACGCCCTCGCCGAGGGACTCTACCTGCTACATGTGGAGCGCAACGCCGATGTCGTGGCCATGACATCCTATGCACCCCTCTTCGCCCGCAAGAACGGCACCCAGTGGAACCCCGACATGATCTATTACGACAACGAGCGTCCCTTCCTCACCTGCAGCTACTATGTGCAGCAGCTCTTCGGCCAGAGTTCCGGACAGTACTTCTATGGCGACTGCGTCAGCTTCGAGGGCGACGCCGCCGGTGTCGTACAGCCACAGGCCGACGTACACTACGGACAGTCCGTCATTCTCAATGTCAAGACCCGCCGTCTCTACGTGAAGCTCTGCAATGCCAGTGCCGATGCCAAGCGTGCCAACATCAACCTCAGCCGATTCGGCTTGAAGAAAACGGCCACGAAGACCGTGCTCGCCGGTGCCCCCGATGCCGAGAACAACTTCGACCAGCAGCCCATCACCCCACAGAAGGAAGAGGTGAAGGCCAAAAAGAAGTTCACCCTCGACCTGCAGCCCTACAGCTTCGTCATGCTGGAGTACCAACTGTAGCATCGGATTGACTCGGAGTTTGAAAATAGCATCGGATGAACACGGATTGACACGGACTATTTAACTGTATAAAAACAGGAATTGGGCGGTCGGCCTCATTGATTGGGGCGGCCGCCCTCATTGTTGCGGGCGGGAGCCCGCATTGATAAGGGCGACCGCCCGAATCTCGTTAGGTACGGGTAAACTCCCGCTTACCTACGGCCTAAACCCCGCTTTACTACGGGGTCTCTCCTTAACAGCTTCGGCCTCTCAACTTGACAGCGACGGGAAAGTATTCTTCCTGTTACGGGAATGAATCCTTTCTGCTACGGGCTTCCACCTTCTCTTCTACGGGCTGTAATGAAAAAAAGTTGGGGGTTCGTGCAGTTTTTTGCGTTGTGAGTTCGTTATTATAATAGAGATGACAGAAAAGGAAACCATAGAAGCGCTATACCGCAGCAGCCGAGACAGGCTGCAGAGCCTGGCACAGAGCATCCTGAAAAGCCAGGATGAGGCTACCGATGCCGTTGGCGACATGTTTGCCAAGTTGGCTGACGGACAACTCACGCTGCCGGCGGAAAAGCAGGAGAGCTACCTCATGGTCAGCCTTAGGAACCTATGCATCGACCAGATCAGGCTGCTGAAGGTGAAACAGAAGCTGGAGCGTCATCTCACCCTCTCCGCACCACGCCTCACTCCTGTGGAAACAGAGCAGGAACTGGTCGACGAGATGATGGACTATGCCGAACAGACGTTGACGCCACAGCAATGGCGCATCTTCCGACTCCGATTCGACGAGCAGCTGTCCTATCAGGACATAGCACGACAGGAACGAATCAATGTGTCGACTGTCTACAGGAACTTGGTAGAAGCACTCAAGATACTGAAACATAAATATAATCCTGTTGCAAAATGGACAAGATAGAGGAATTGCTGAAAATGACAGAACGTCCGCAGGACTATACGGACGAGGAACTGGAACGCGTGCTTGCCGATGACGAGATGTGGGGCTACTACGAGCTGATGCTTTGTGCGGAGCAGGGCTTTGCCTGTCGGCGGGAGCAAAGACGCAATCGAGGACTGATGATTCGCAGGATAGCGGCAGTGGTGCTGGTTGTCCTGACGCTCTCAGGACTCACGTTTGCCACGATGCTGCATTTCCGCGACAAGGAGAGCCGCGAACAGACAGCACAGCAGGCTGCCGTGACCTCAGTCGTGCCTGTCAGCCAGCGGCAGCAGCCCGTGGAACCAGCGGCAGACTCGCTGCAGCTGTTCAAGAATGTGGAGTTGGAAAAGATACTCAGTGAGCTGTCGGCCTACTATCATGTCACCGTGAGCTTCCAGCAGGAACAGTCCAAGCATCTGCGGCTTTATACCAAGTGGAACAGGGCGGAAAGCCTGGCACAGGTGATTGACCGTCTCAACGGCTTTGAGAAGGTGAACATTGTACAGCGTGGAGAACAGTTAACCGTAGAGTAAGGCTTATGAGACATCTTTTCTTGACAGGATTACTTCTTCTGTGTGCGTCGTTGGAGACAAAGGCGCAGCACGTTTTCCGCAACACGTCGCTATCGGATGCGTTGATAGAGCTGGATGCTTCGTCCAAGCGCTATGAGATATCCTTTGTCTACAACGAGTTGGAAGACTTCACCGTCACCACGACCGTCGGCCGCCGCCGTTCCCTTCCCGATGCCGTCAGGGATGTGTGCGGGTTCTATCCTGTGAGGGTTAGCGTACGAGGACGCGACATCTTGGTGGAGTGTATGCAGAAAGACCGCACGAAGCTCATTGGCCGACTGACTGATGCCAACCAACAGCCCATAGCCTACGCCAACATCACCCTTTATGCCGACTCAACCCTGATTGGCGGCGGCGTAAGCAACGAGGTGGGCGACTTTGTCATACCCTGTTCGGCGGCTCAGGCGCGGGTACATATTACTTGTGTGGGCTTTAAGGCTTTCGACAAGGTGCTGCCTATCAAGAACGTCGGCACTCTCCGTATGCAGATGGACAACCACTATTTAGAGAATGTATCCATCAGCGGACACATGCCCCTCGTACGCCATGAAGACATGCGGTTGGTCTATCTTGTCAGCCGCGATGCGATGGCACGGGGACTCGATGCCCAGGAACTGCTGTCACGTGTGCCGACGGTCAGTGTCTTTGGCGGGCAGGCCAGCATCTTAGGCAAGGGAACAGCGCGATTCATGATCAACGGACACGTTGTGGCAATGGACGAAGAGTCTATCCGCCAGAAGCTTTGGACCATGCATTCAGAGGACATCGAACGGATAGAGGTGCTGTCTATCCCTTCGGGCAGGTATCAGGACGATGCAGCCGGAGGGTTCATCAACATTGTGTTGAGGCGTGACCCGTCGTTAGGCTGGAGAAGCGACGTGAACACTCGTTTCGTCTCAAGCGACGACTGGGGAGGACGTGTCAATGCCTCAGTGGGTTATGTGTCAGAGAAGTTCGATATGTCGGTGAACATAGATGGCGGGAGAACAACGGGAAGAAACAAACGCAGCTCCGTGTTTGAAGGGTTGGACAGGGAAGAGACACTCGATAACCGAACCACGGACAAAGATGTTTCGCTAAGTGCCATGCTCCACTACCAGCCCGTGAAGAATATCGACTTGGGAGCTATGCTTGCCTTCAAAGAGGAATGGCAACGCCAGGATTTGGAAAGCAAGTTGGGAGATTGGTTGCATGCGGTACGATATGAACCCAATAAGCCTACCCGCGTGCCGTCAATTTCTACATATGCCGACTGGACATTGGACTCATTAGGTAAGAAACTGAGCCTTTCCTATAGTTTCTATAGAAAGAATGAGAACGTACAAACAAACATTTGGGATCAATCTGAAACTTATTACGGGTTTAACAGCCCTAGGTCGCTATGGAGTAAAGCAGAGAATATCTATAGTGTCCGTTCTGCAAAACTTGACATGATGCTACCATTCCGTTTGTTGGAATGTGATGCAGGATTGTCATATACTGATATTAAACTTGATGACGATCTACTGATCAGAGACCTTTATCAATGGGACAAAAATGAGAATCACAATTACAGTGAGCACACGCTCGCCGCTTATTGCTCTCTTCATAAAGATTTTGGTCGTCTAAAAGCAACAGCAGGTCTACGCTATGAGCGGACTCACCTGAATGATCAAGCAGACAGCAATGGTAATTACAACCACTACCTGCCCACGCTGCGGCTGAGTTACCGTTTGGCAGACCGCCAGCAGATAGTGCTTAACTGGGGAATGGCGATTCATCGTCCCAACTTCAATAGTCTGAATCCAGTCCAACTGCCGCAAACAAGAGCAACGATAGTTTCTGGTAACCCTACACTGCGCCCCAGCCAGACAAACAACGTCGAGCTGAGCTATAGTCACAACGGAGGCGTTTACGTAGTGGCCTATCACCAGCATGGGCGCAATCAGGTAGAATGGCTTAGATTTCACAGCCTCCAAAGAATAGATAAGGATTACATTCAGCCGCATAATTGCTATAAGTCGGACAAGACAGGATTTTTGCTTCATTATCAACGGCAGATAGTGCCTTGGATAGCAGTGATGGTTGAGGGTGACGTGCATTACTATTCGGCACATCCAGATGAAGAGGTTGCCATGAATGAAGGTCTTTCGTCTTATCCACTTGGAATCGATGGGTGGAACAAACGTTTCGCTATAGAAACGAACTTCCTGCTTAGCCGCCTGCATTCCATCCTGTTTGATGCCCGTTACGACCAAATTTTCTCACATGGCTCAGGCCTGGCAGGATATGGCCACTCTGAATGGTTCCACTTTGCCCTGCGCGGTTCGTTCTTAGAGGATCGTCTGAAGCTATCGCTTATCCTTGATGACCCCTTCTGTCAGCATGTGACGGACTATGTCCGCAAATATAAGTTTTTCAATGAGAAGACCCGCATGAACTATCATTCTCATGCCATCACCCTCACTGCATCCTATTCCCTCGTAGGAAAGAAGGTACGTCGCACTCAGCAGAATTCACATGCCGTTGATATGCAGCGCAGCAATAAACAGAACATAAGATGAGTACAAATAAAGACATAAAAGATATGAAACACAACAGTTTCCAGAACATGCTGATGCCAGGGTTGGCAACAGCAGTATTGTTGATGGGGTGTGCACCCAGGGTGACTTCCGACGTGATGCTGAGCCTGCCGCCGAAATCGGTTAATACAGTGATGGTTTACGAAACGAACGACAGCGTTCCTACCTCGGCACGGCCCATCGGAAAGGTGAAAGTGACCGATGGCGGTATGACGTCATCATACGACTGTTTGTATGCCAACATGCTGGCCTTGGCGGTGAAAAGGACAGCTGAGAGCGGTGGCAATGCACTGCACATAGATAAGCACAAGGAACCCAACGCATGGACTTCCACTTGTCACCGCATCTGGGGAACGATGTACCTTATGCCTGACAGCTTGGCAAACAACGATGTCGTCAGCACGCTGCAGAAAATCGAGGACAACCGTGACAAGGAGTTAGCAGAAATGGGTCGCAAGAAGATAGAAAACCTTGAACAGCAGCGGAAGAATCCATCGGACATTCTCAAGGTAAGTGCTGGCCCAGCCTGGATTACTTCTGAAACGGTAACGTCAGAACGCACTTACAAATCGAAGATGGGATACGGACTGGGGGCTGAATATGAGCATTTCTGGCGTTGGGGCTTCGGCTTAGGGCTGAACTACTCTTACTTCGGCACTTCTTTCGATGAAGGCTTTGACATTGGTATGCACTATGTTGGTCCAAGTATCCTCTATAGCACAATGATCGGAAAGAAGTTCCGTTATGAGGTAGGTTTCGGCTTGGGCTACTCATACTACAAGGAAAAGGACAGATTATATAATCACACCTTGACAGAGTCGCACTTAGGCGTAAAATGGCTATTCGGCTTGGAGTATAAACTGGCTGACCGTGTTGCCATCGGCTTACAGGTGGACGGTTTTTCAGTGAAGATGGACAAGCCCGAGGACTATGAGGGTGACAAGAACGAATTCTACGGCATCAAACGCTTGGAGCCACTCATCGGCCTGCGTTTCTACCTGTAGTGGTCACAGGTCACAGCTGTGACCATGATATTAAAAAGCATTACAGGTTGACAGTGATTTCTCCCGAACCGTAGCAGCGGAAAGAATCATGGGGACAGGTTTTTGAATGAAACCATGAAATGGATTTCACTTCAAAAACCTGTCCCCTTGATTCTTTCTATCCCCCTGATTCTTTCTAGGCGTTTGTAGGGTGGACAGACGTCTGTTCTTCTGAACGACGGACTATGGTATAAGGGGTGGACGGATGCGTACGGATCCGTCCAATCCTTATTATTTTTAGGGGGGGGCCTATGACCTGCGGTACTGGCTGGGGCTCATGCCCACGTGTTCCTTGAAGTACTTTCCGAGGAAGGACTGGTTGGGGAAATTGAGTTCCTCGGTAATCTCCTTGATGGTCTTCGTGGTGTTCTTGAGCATGACACGTATCCTGAGCGTGACGTACTGGTCGATCCAGTTGTTGGGTGTGCGCTTGCTGACAATCTTCACTGCCTCGGAGAGGTATTTCGGCGTGATGCATAGCTGCTTGGCATACCAGTTGACGCGGCGCTCGGTGGTGCAGCGTTCCTCGACGAGCTTGATGAACTTGGTGAAGATGACGTCGGCCCGTTTGCGGTGGGTGTCGGTTGAGAGCTGGAAGCGGTAGATGACGTCGCTGAGGTCGTAGAACATGGCGAGCAAGAGTGTGCGCACCAGGTCGCGGCAGAAGTGGCTCTGCTCCTTCATCTTCGAGCGTATCACTGCGAAGTACTCCTTGAAGATTCTCTGGTCGCGCTCGGTGAGCCTCATGACGGGGTGGTTGCGGGTGAAGAGGAAAAGGGCGGACACGTCGCTGACGCTCTGGATGATTTCGTGGAAGAACTTCACGCTGATAATGAAGCAGAGGCCCTGTAGGTCGGGCGAGGCCATGTAGTTGTCGATGACGTGGCGTTCGGAGACGATGATGACGTCGCCGGGAGTGACCAGCTGCTCCTGGGTGTCCATACGGTACTGCACACGTCCCTGGGTGCAGAGTGCAATGAGTATGAAGTTCATGCGGCGCGGCTCACTGGGTATGGGCACTTCGTTCATGCGGTCGAGCAGCAGGATATCGTCTTCGATGAACCCGCTGTTCTCCCACTGCTTGGCCAACTCCATGCTGGTTTCCTTGATAGTCTGTATAGGCATGTCGTTATGGTGTATTTACTGGTTGTATTTCGTTCTTGCCGTTGTAGCCGACGCTGACGTTTCCGGGCTTCGGCGAGCTGATGCGGTAACGGGTCACCTGTCCGTCTTTCCATGTCATGTCGACGCTGTACCCTCCGCGTGCGCAGAGTCCCTTCACCTCGCCGTCCTTCCATGCCTCGGGCAGGGCGGGCAGCAGCTCGATGTTCCACATGGCGCGCTGCTCATTCCACGACGACTGTATGAGCATCTCGCAGACGCCTGCCGTCCCGCCGAAATTGCCGTCGATCTGGAATGGCGGGTGAGCATCGAAGAGGTTCGGGTAGGTGCCTCCGCCGTGTGTATAGTTGGGCTGTTTTCCTCGGTTGGGCGTGATATAGGTGAGGAGTTTCCGGTAGATGGCATAGGCCTGTGTGGCGTTCTTCAGGCGTGCCCAGAGGTTGATGCGCCACCCGGTGCTCCATCCGGTGGTCTCGCTGCCTTTTATTTCCAGGGAGCGCTGGCAGGCGGCAAGGAGTGCAGAGGGGTCGGCGGCGGGGGAGCTGCCGTTGGCAAAGGGTGCTGCGGAGGTCATGTGGCTACCGGGATAGAGCCCGATGAGATGGCTCTGGTGACGGTGGCGTGGGTCGTAGTCCTTCCAGTCGTAGTACCACTCGTTGAGGTCGCCCTCGCTGCCTATGGTGTATGGGTGCAGCCTCTTTATCGTTGCCATGTAGGGGGTGCTGTCAACGCCGCAGACGGTGCAGGCAGCAGCGGTGTTGAGCAGCAGCTCGCGTATGATGGCGAGGTCGGCGGTGCCTCCATAGCAGGTCATGCCGTGGTAGCCCTTGTCGGTGACGTATTCGTTCTCGGGCGACGTGCTAGGTGCGGTGATCAGCTCACCGGGCTGCAGGGGGTTCTCTATGAGCCATGCCATGCAGAAATCGGCGGCGCCCTTCATGAGCGGGAAGGCCACGTTGCGCAGGTAGTCCTTGTCCTGGGTGAAGAGGTATCGTTCCCACAGGGTGTTGACCAGCCAGGCACCGCCCAGGTTCCAGTTTGCCCATTCTGGTTTTTCGTTTTTCTCGCCCACGGGGTTGGTCATGGCCCAGATGTCGCTGTTGTGGCTGGAGCACCATCCGCTGTCGATGCCGTAGTAGTTGCGTGCGGTGTGTTTCCCGTTGTCAGCGAGTGCCTGTATGAACCTGTCCAGGGGCTCTGCCATCTCGGCGAGGTTGGCCACGAAGGCAGGCCAGTAGTTTTCTTCCAGGTTGATGTTCACGGTGTAGTTGCCTCTCCACGGCGACCAGAGCTGGGGTGCCCACAGTCCCTGCAGGTTGGCGGGGACGCCGGGTGTGCGGCTGCACGAGATGAGCAGGTAGCGTCCGAACTGGAAGTAGAGGGTCTCGAGGTAGCGTTCCTGTGCAGGATTGGAGAGGTTGTGTGCGGTATAGTCCCTGAGCAGCTTCTCTGTGTCATAGGTCTCTCCCACTCGATGGGTGGAGGCGGGGTCTCCCAGGCGCAGCTGGAGGCGGCTGTAGTAGCGGCGGTAGTCGCTGATGTGGCGCTGGCGTGCCTGGTCGTAGGTGATGTTCTGCGTGTGCCAGGCGCGGTTCATGGCCTGCTCTACGTAGGGCGCCCCTTCCCTGACGGGGTGGCGGTCGAAACCATTGAAGCTTGTGGCATTGACGATGTAGAGCGTTGCTTCGTGGCCGCCGACGATGGTCAGCGTGGAGTCACTGGCAGCGAGCTGTCCGTCGGTGGTGCAGCGCAGCACGGTGCAGAAGTGGATGCTCTCCTGGGGGTCGCCAGTGGCATATCCCGTCATGGTGAGCTGAGAGGCAGATGCCTTGGTGGAATGGGGTGTCTGTCCTGTGAGCCAGATGCGCAAGTTGAGTGCCTGCCCTGTCAGCCGGATGGCAATGAGGCTGTCGGGTGCAGAGGCGAAGTATTCGCGGCAGACGGTGTTCTGTCCGCAGGTGTAGGTGTCGGTCACTACGGCAGAGTCGAGCGACAGGCAGCGGCGGTAGTTGGTGGCGGCAGCAGCGTCCATGTCCTCGATGTGGAGGGTGGCAAGTGGCTGGTAGAACTGCGAGTTGGGCCCCTGGACGTGGAGCTGCAGGGAGTCGGCGGCGGCGTAGTCCTCGCGGAAGAGTGCTTCACGGATGGCGGGAATCCAGCGGTGTGCGTCTTTGTCGAGGTTACGGTCCACGGGCTTTCCGGTCCACATGGTGATGTCGTTCAGGAAGATGACATTGTCCTTGGTGCCTCCGTAGACGAGGGCGCCTATTCTGCCGTTTCCTATGGGCAGGGATTCCTCGAAGAACGCTGCCGGCTGTTCATACTGGAGCACCATGGGCGGCTGCACCTGAGCCAGACAGAGACTGGCCGTTGTGAATAAAAAGAGGGGCATCATCAGCCTAAAAAAGGGCGTATTCATTGTTTTTTATGATTTTGTTTGCAAAGATACGGAAAAATTTGTATTTTTGCAGCATAAAATCCAAAAAATAACAGTATGGAGCCAATCAAGACACTAAACGACATGATTGTCTTTCTTCAGGAGCGTGGTGACCGCCGAAGGGTGGCGGTGGTCTGTGGTACCGATGCCGCCACGCGCTATGCGGTGGAGAAAGGACGTGAAATGGGTTTCATCGAACCGGTATATGTGGATGGTGACGACAAGGACGAGTGTGCTCGCCGTGCGGTAGCCATGGTGCGTAACGGTGAAGCCGACATTCTGATGAAAGGTCTCATCAATACCGACAACCTGTTGCGTGCGATATTGAACAAGGACACGGGAATCCTGCGTCCCGGCCGTGTGCTGACCCACATCTGCATGGCCGAGATACCCAAGTACGACAAGGTGCTGTTCTTCACCGACGCCGCCGTCATTCCTGTGCCTACGAAGGAGCAGCGTCGCCAGCAGATAGGCTATGTGAACTATGTGTGCCATGCGTTGGGCATAGAGGAGCCGCGTATCTCGCTGATCCACTGTGCAGAGAAGGTGAGCGAGAAGATTTTCCCTTACACCAAGGACTATCTGGAAATCATTGCCGAGGCGCAGACGGGGAAGTTCGGGCGTTGCATCATTGACGGTCCGCTGGACCTGAAGACGTCGCTCGACTCTGTGAGTCTGCGGGAGAAGGGCATCCGCAGCGTGATTGACGGTCAGGCCGATGCGCTGATATTCCCGGACATCGTGGCAGGCAACGTGTTTTACAAGACGCTGACGCTCTTTGCCTATGCCAAGACGGCAGGTGTGCTCCAGGGCACCACCTGCCCCTGTGTGGTGAGCAGCCGTGCCGATTCGCCGGAGTCGAAGTACTACTCTCTGGCATTGGCGGCGATTTAATGTTTTTTTGTGGCAACAGATGAAGATACTTGTTATAAATCCCGGCTCTACATCGACAAAGATGGCGGTCTTCGAGGATGAGACGTCGGTGCTTGTGCGTAACATTGTGCATACACCGGAGGAACTGGCTCCGTTCGACGATGTGATAGAGCAGCAGGACTTCCGCCGGCAGCTGGTGACAGACGAGATCAACAAGGCGGGGCTTACGCTCGACTTCGATGCCGTGATAGGGCGTGGCGGACTGGTGAAGCCGCTGGAGGGCGGTGTCTACGAAATCAACGACCTGATGGTCCAGGACACCCACAGCGGCATAGCGCTGCACAACCATGCCTGCAACCTGGGGTGTCTGATAGCACACGAGATAGCGCAGGAGATACCGGGGTGCCGTGCGTTCATTGCCGACCCCGGCGTGGTAGATGAGCTGAACGACTATGCGCGTATCAGCGGGTCGCCGCTGATGAACCGCATCTGTATTTGGCATGCGCTGAACCAACGTGCCATAGCCCGCCGCTATGCTTCAGAGATAGGACGTGAGTATGAAGACCTTAGACTGATTATCTGCCACATGGGAGGCGGCATCTCAGTGGCTGCCCATGACCACGGACGTGCCGTCGATGCCAACAATGCCCTGGACGGAGAAGGCCCCTTCTCGCCCGAACGGGCAGGGTCGTTGCCTGCTGCCGACCTCATCCGGCTCTGCTTCAGCGGGAAATACAACGAGAAGCAGCTGCTGAAACGTATTGCGGGCAAGGCAGGACTGAATGCCCATTTAGGGACGAACGATGTGCGTGAGGTGGTGCGCCGCATAGAAGACTATGGCGACAAGCATGCCGAGCTGATACTGAACGCCATGATCTATCATGTGGCCAAGCATATTGCAGCCGAGGCTGCTGTGCTTTGCGGAGAGGTGGATGCCATCCTGCTGACAGGCGGACTGGCGCGTTCAGAGTATGTGGTGAGCCGTCTGCGCAAGCGCATCAGTTTCATTGCCCCCATCCGCTGCTTTCCCGGCGAGGACGAGATGGAGGCGTTGGCGCTCAACGCCCTGGCCGTGCTGCGGGGCAAGCGCCAAGCGAAGGTGTATGAATGAGGAACGAGGAAAGAGGAGTTAGGAACGAGGAATTGTAGAATGAGGAAGTCTGTTTTCTTTTTTGTATTATCACTTATCTTAAATGCAGCGCCGTTATCTGCCCAGCTCGACAGTGTGCGGGCAAGACTGGCTCATGCACCTGTGCAGGAAAAGGTGTACCTGCATATTGACAACAACTGCTATTTCAAGGGTGACACCATTTGGTATAAGTCTTACGTGGTGAAGGCAGACAGCCTGACGTTCACCGACATGAGCCGTATACTCTATGTGGAGCTGGTATCGCCCGACGGACTGCTGGTGGAACGTCAGAACATCATTCTCTCGGCCGATGGCTTCGGAGACGGCAACTTTGTGCTGAAGGATTCACTCTATTCGGGTTACTACGAGCTGCGTGCCTATACCCGCTGGATGCTGAACTTCTGTGTCACGGAACATCCGTACACGTATACCGACCGCGAACAGTTCTATAACCGCCAGATGGCTAAAGACTTCTTCCGCCAGTACGGTACGGTCTATAGCCGCGTGGTCCCCGTCTACGAACGTCCTGAGACACCGGGAGACTATGGGCAGAAATACATCGTGAGCCGCCCCAAGCAACGGCTGGACAAGGAACTGAAGGAGAAACTCACCGTGAACTTCTACCCCGAAGGCGGCCATCTCATTGCGGGCACACGATGTGCTGTGGCCTTCGAGGCATTGAGCGAAGAGGGCGAGCAGGTGGACATCGGCGGTACCGTGGAGGTGGGCGGAACAACGGTGAACATTGCCACCCAGCACCAGGGCCGCGGCCTCTTTGTGGTGGATGTTCCTGAGAATGGCAGGATGAAGGCTCACTTCAGCTACCGAGGCAAGGACTATTCGTTCGACCTGCCCAAGACCGAGCAGCGGGGATGTGCGCTGCATGTGGACGCCGTAGGTGAGCAACTGGCGGCAGACATTCAGTTCCGTGGCATGGGCAGCGGACGTGATTATGGCGTGGCGGTGCTCTGCAGGGGGGTGTTGAAGTCGTTCCAGACCATCAAGGGCAACCAGCGCCTGCTGCTGCAGAAAGACTCGCTGCCTACGGGTGTGTGCGACCTGATTGTCATTGACGAACTGGGCACCCCCATGGCCGACCGTCTCTTCTTTGTGAAACGTCATGACCATGAGCCACAGACCATCAGCCTACAGAGCATGGATACCGACTATCAGCCCTTTTCCCCCATCACCCTCGATTTCCAGGCACCTGCCGGCACCAAGGTGTTCTCACTCAGTGTGCGCGATGGCTCCACCGACGACCCGACGTACGACACGGGAAACATCATGACCGACCTGCTGCTTTCGTCCGATCTGAAAGGCTTTGTGGCCTATCCAGACTATTATTTCGAGGCCGACGATGCACAGCATCGACAGCATCTTGACTTGCTGATGATGGTGCAGGGATGGCGCCGCTATGACTATGAGGAGCTGACCGACACCAAAGCCTTGCGCTACCAGCCCGAGCAGACCATGACGGTGGAGGGTGCGGTCTATAACACCGTCAGTTTCGATGAGATCCGCGAGGGTGAGATGGGCTATTGGCTTCAGGGAATCTTCGGCTATACCGATGACGACGTGAACCTAATGGATCCGAACGACCCGCTTTACCAGAAATACGAGAAAGCCCTGGAAGCCGAAACCCCCGAAGACGAGAACAGAGCCCTCGACGACCTGACCAGCTATTCACCCTATAAGGACCGTGTCACAGGGAAAGCGGGCGAGGTTTCCGTCAGTGAACTGAGCGATATGCTCTCCACAGGCAATGCGAAGAGTGCCGACGACCCGGAATACGGCATCAACCACGGTGGCCTGCGCCATGAGGTGACACTCAAGGGCGAGCTGGTGCTGAGCGACGAGGTGGCAACAATCGAGATGGAAACACACGACGGCGGGCGCTTTGCATTCGAGGTGCCACCCTACTATGGTGACGCCATACTCTTCCTCAGTGCCCACAAGACCGACATCAGTGACCGCAAACTGCACCGCCTGGAGACGAAAGGAATACTGAATGAGGACGAGTGGCCGGAGTACTACGTGAAGCGCGACTTGTTCTATCCCATTTTCGCCAGGAAGTATGATTACTACCAATGTCACCTGCCTTCGCTCAGTTCCACCATCTCGCCACTGAAAGCCCAGATCTCGGCAATCGACATCGACCACCTTTCCACCATGGACCGGGAACTCGGCGAAGTAAACGTCAAGGCTCGGCGCCGTCGTGGCCGCCAAGCCATTGACTATACGAAGCCTGCCTATGTGTACGACACCTACGAACTCTACAATCTGGCCACCGACTACGGCCTGTCCTTCGGGAAACTCAATTTCCGCCGTTTCCCCGTCCAGGTGAGCATGCTCCTGCTGGGCAACTATAACAGCAACCGTTTCTTTAATGTGCAGGCCCGCATGAGCGACAATCTGCAGTCGCCCTACGTGTTCTTCCGTAACTACGCTCCGGACATCTCGGTAAACACGGACTCCTATCGCAGCAACAACTATGTGTACAGCAACCTGCGCATGAACCGTCAGGACGAGCTCCACCTGTTTACTGACTTCGAGCTGCGCAACGAGGACAAGCCCATTGAGCAGGCTACTACTGTGGCCGACGTCACGCTCGACTTCGTGCTGATGGACGATGAAGCGAAGCGTTACACCTATCGTGACCGCCGCATCATACTACATGGTATGTACGAGCCTGCCGAGTTCTATCATCGAGACTATAGCACCCTGCCCGAAGGCACCGCAACGGCTGACATCAAGGACTATCGTCGCACGCTCTACTGGAATCCCAATGCAAAGGTAGACGAGGAAGGACGCTTCACTGCCAGATTCTATAACAACGCGAAGCCCACCCGAATCAAGGTGAGTGTAGCGGGACTTACGGACGACGGACAGCCGGTGGCACTGGGAAAATAAAAAAAAGGGGTCACCCCCTTTTGCCATAGCCGTACCAAAGTGCGAGGAAGAACAACAGACCGGTAATCCATCCGGCAATGACGTCGATGACGTAGTGGGCCTGGATGTAGACAGTAGCCAGACACATGAGCAGGAACAGAGGCAGCAGGCAATAGAACAGCCGACGGCTGCGTGAATACCACGACAGCAGCATCAGGATGGTGGTCACGCCGACATGGCTGCTGGGAAAGGCTGCCGTAGGACGCTCACCCGCCTGGTGGGCACCGGCAACGAGATGATAGAAGAAACCGTCTTCCCATCCGGGCATGTGCAACGCTTCCTGATGCTGGTTGAAATAGCTACCTACATCGGGAAATATGCCTTGGGCAATGTTGTCCGTCCCTGCTGCCAGATAGTAGTATTGCGGCCCGGTAACAGGCAAGGCAATGAAAATGACGTAGTAGATGAAGAACGATGCGAGTATGACGAACGATGCCCGGTTGAAGTCCTGATAGCAGCGGAAGAAATAGTACAGCGTCACTACTCCAATCATGGGATAATAACTTGCGTAGCCTAAGTGCATCAGTTCGCTCCAGACGGGATGGTCCCACTGCTGCGCAAATGTCAGTGCATGCTGGCAACCGAACAGGGTCTGCTCCAGTGCAGCGAAATGGTGATCGAGATTGGGCAGCATACGGTTCAGCTCATAGGTGTCAGGATACCACCATGAAAGCAGCGCCAACTGTCCTCCAATCCTGCAGAAATGAGTGAAACGGCAAGGGAGCATGCGATATACTGCCCACAGTGCAGCAGTCATCATGACCACACGGAAACGGCCCCAGATCATTGATTCGGGATTGTATACCTTGGTATACATGAAAAGCGTGAGCAGCAGTGTGAGCAGCAGGTAGCCCGTGACCACCCATTCCACAGCCAACAACCCTTTCTTAGGCTTTCCCTCAGTCGTAAAAAGATAGTTGAATAGTCGTTTCATCACTTCACCCACCCGTTCTCTTTGTACCAGCAAACGGCACGGTGAACACCTTCTGGCAGCTTCACCTGAGGCTCGTAGCCCAGTTCCCGTCGGGCAGGTCCGATGTCGCACCGCCAATTGCGCTGGCGCAGGATGTTGTATTTGTCGTTGTTCAGTGCAGAGATTTTACCAGTAATCCTGCCCATGTATTCGCCAAAGAATGTCACCACACGGAGCACCCAGACGGGGGCAGTGATGCGAATCCACCAGGGACGCCCCAGTTCCTCATGGATGAGGTCGCTGAAGGCGGTAGACTGATAGACCTCGCCGTCGCTCAGGAAATATTTCCTTCCGACCTGTCCTTTCTCCAAAGCCAGGAAGACGGCCTGCACCACGTCAGTGACGTAGACAAAGGTGATGTCCTGACGTTTATAGCCTACGGCGAAGTCGGAGTGTCCGGCAATGCTCTTCACCATGAGGAAATAGTCTTTCTCGCGTGGTCCGTAAACGCCGGTAGGACGCAGGATTACATAGGGGAACAATGTCGGGTTTTGAGTTCTGGGTCCCGAGTTTAAAGCATCAAGCCACTGCTCAGCCTCCAATTTGCTTTGCCCATAGGCAGTATTAGGTCTTGGAATGTCGGTCTCGCGTATCTCTTCGTAAGGCTGCTGCTCGCGTATGGCACCAAAGACACTGAGGCTGCTCACGAACACAAACTTGCGAAGGGGCATCTGCAGTTCGAGCAATGCTGTCACCAGGTTCTTGGTACCCTCAGTATTGATACGGCGGAAATCCTCCTTGTTGATACATTTCGTGACGCCAGCGGCATGGACCACATAATCGAAGTCATGGCCTTTCAACTGCTCCACCAGCTGCTCCTTGGAACTGAGGTTCAGTTCTATGAAATGGATGCGTTGGTCCTGCAGGTATTCCTTGGAACTGCTGCGACGTATGGCAGCCCATGTGTCGAAGCCCTGTCGTAATGCCTCTTCTACGATAAACGAGCCGATGAAACCGCTCGCACCTGTAATCAGTATTTTCATCTTTCTGTGAATTTGGCTGCAAAATTACTAAAAATTTGTGAAAGCCGTTCGGATTTAGAAAAAAAAGTATTATATTTGCAACAAGAATCATCAACGATACGAGCCCCATTGCAGGCATCGTGGACAGTGGACAGTAGAGGACAGTAGTTTTCACAGACCCTTCGCGTACCGCGCGCGCAGTACGCACGAAAAATTCTTATAATCCTATTGTCCAGTACTGTCTACTGTCCAGTAAAAGGGAAAGTCCTGCATCGACAACAGCGATTAGCGTGCCATATCAAGTCTGACAGTTTTTTCGTGCTTAGTCTGCCCTAAAGGGAAAGTGCGCTTCAGGAATGTCGCACCTTTGTAAGTGCAATGAGACATGGAGATGCCTTCCACGGGTGACAGAAACGGTTTCCACGACCGATGCAGATAGTCTCCATATAGGTATGGAGACGGTCTGCACAGGTGAAAGAGACTATCGGGATAGCACACGGAGACCGTCAGCGTGACCCACGGAGGCAGAACTTCCCCAGCAGGAGGGCAAAAGTCCTAAGGTACAAAAGATGATGAAAACAATATAAATGTATTCTTTCGGGCGGAAATATTGAAATTGTTCAAGTTTCCGTCCGAATTGTTTTTAGTTTTAATTATTATTTGTATCTTTCCTCTATAAATAGAAAACAAATTGCCCCGCCGAGGAAACTAAAACAGTTGAAAGTCTTGATATTGTCATACATCACCCTATACACGGCCTTGTTTTCAATTCCGTGTTAACATAAAGTGGTAC
>JAEEGG010001203.1_pt1 | contig 70880 bp, 57 predicted proteins | sample 9134161 | NCBI WGS metagenome assembly JAEEGG01 (sample SAMN16246543, study PRJNA631951) | gut metagenome | biome: gut microbiome; feature: rumen; material: CR-attached | host: Bos | place: Iran: Karaj | collected 2018-10
CTGCCGCCCGGCCGGCTGCTCCGCAGCCCCAGGCTCCCGCACCTTCCGCCCCGGCTCCGACCATCGACGACATGCCGATAGACCTCGGAGTGGGCGAGGATGACCTTCCGTTCTAGATTTCCAGCCAGCGGATGGAGGCGTCTCGACGCCACCATGTGAGCTGGCGCTTTGCATAATGGCGGGTGTTCCGCTGGATCAGTCCAACGGTCTCATCCAGGGAGGCGGCCCCGTCCAGATAATCGAAAACCTCCTTATAACCAACGGTCTGAAGTGCGGTCAGATGGCGGTATTCCGCCAGTGACCGCACTTCTTCCACAAGCCCGTCGTCCATCATCCGGACGACGCGTTTGTTTATCCGCTCATAGAGGACCTCGCGGGGTCTGGTGAGTCCGACTTTCTCTATCTCGAAATCCCTCGCGGGCATCTCCGTCCTTTCCTTGAAGCTCGAGTACGGTTTGCCTGTAGTGAGGCAGATTTCCACCGCCCTGAAGACACGGTTGACGTTTGAGAGGTCCATCGTCGAGTAGGCCACCGGGTCCAGCCTTGCCAGGTCTTCCCGGAAAGGTTCCAGACCTTCTTTTTCGAGACGTTCCATCAGGGATTTGCGGATATCGAGATCGGCCGTAGGGACGTGTCCCAGGCCGTTGCAGACCGCGTCGATGTAGAACATCGAACCTCCGGTCATCACGAGCGTCTCGTGGCCCTCGTCAAACAGCTTTTCAATCAGCGCGATGGCGTCGGTCTCATAAATCCCGGCGGTGTAGTACTCCGTAACAGACTTGGTGTGTATAAAATAATGCTGCACGGCGGAAAGCTGTGCAGCGGAAGGGACTGCCGTCCCGATGGACATTTCTTTGTATATCTGCCGGGAATCGCAGGAAATGACGGGAGAACCGTATTTGAGCGCGAGGCCGATGCTGTAGTCGGTCTTGCCGACAGCCGTCGGCCCAAGGACGATAATCAGTTTCCTGCCCACGGCCGGCGGGGATCAGAGAGTGAGGTCCTCACTCCCGTCGAAGATCTCCATGCCGTCCTCGTCGTCGCGGAAGCTGACTTCCTCGTCGTCATCGTCTTCGTCGGCGTCCTCGTCGACGGCCGATGCGTCATCGTCGCCGTCATCCTCGTCCCTGAGCGCGCTGAGAAGGGCGTCGAGGCTCTTCTTGCGGTTCTTGTCGCTCTCGCTGGGAAGGTGGCGCTGGTCGTCGGGAAGGTCTTCGAACGCTACGTATCCGTTCTCGAACTCGATGGGGTTGGGACCCTTGGAGTCGGCCAGGACGGGGCATGACTTCTCGGAAGCTCCGGGAACGGGACCCTCCAGGGTGATATTCACGCTCTTCTTGTTGGTGACATCATAGAAATACACGAAGGACTTGATGCCTTTCTTCACGATGTCCGCGACCGTAACGTCGTCGACGGCTCCGTGGCCGAGGTCGAACAGGCCGTAGCGGGCGACGACGGCGCCGGAGGCGTCGAAGGCCTTGAAGAGTATCAGCTGGTCCTGGGGAAACTCCATGTCCGCCCTCATCTGTTTGTGGAAAGTATAAAGGGTATTGTCCGCGCTGAGATGGTAGATGCGGTAGAAACCCTTGATGCCAGTGAGGCTTACCTTGAAGGAATAAACCATAATCGTTCGCTTTTCTATAATTCGGCGTTCAAAGGTACAAATTATTTCAACACACGCGTCCACGGAGTTGCAAATAAAGTTCAAATTGACTAAATTTGAAAAAGCAACGGTAGTGCCCAGATGCAGATCAAGGATACATACTCGAGCATCGCCGGACGGTCCGACGGACTTTTCAAGGACAACGGCAGCCGGTTCATCGCGCAGGCTTATCCCGTGGAGACCGAGGATGAGGTGAAGGAGATAGTCGGGAGGCTCAGGAAGGAGTATCACGACGCGCGTCACCATTGCTATGCTTACAGGATAGGGCTTGACGGCGGCCTGTGGCGCGCCAACGACGACGGCGAGCCTTCCGGCTCTGCCGGACGCCCCATCCTCGGACAGATCGACGCCGCCGGGCTGAGCGACGTACTGGTCGTGGTGGTCCGCTATTTCGGCGGGATCAAGCTGGGGATTCCCGGCCTCATCCGCGCGTACAAGACCTCCACGGCAGATGCGCTTTCGCAGGCGTCCGTAGTGGAGAAGGTGGCCGGCAGGTTTTACCGGGTCGCTTTCCCGTATCTGTCCATGAACGCAGTGATGAAGGTCGTGAAGGACTTGTCGCTCCCGCAGAAGGACGCCTCCTTTGCGGAGCAGTGCAGCATGGTGCTGCGCGTGCGCCTGTCGCAGGAGTCCGCGTTCCTCGACAGGGTTTCAGGAATCGAAGGCGCTGCCGTGGAACAATGTTGATTCGAAAGTATATTTTGATTATTCGAAAGAATTAATTATTTTTAAGGACATTTCATTTATAATTGTTTATTGCATATTATGGCAAAAGTACACGTTTTCAATGCCGGTCCCTGCCTTCTGCCGCAGCCTGTCATTGACGCTTCGATCGAAGCACTGAAAGATTTCAAGGGCACGGGAGTGTCCGTCCTGTCCATTTCGCACCGCACAAAGGAGTGGGAAGCCACGATGAACGAGTGCCGCTCCCTCTGGAAGGAACTTCTCAATATTCCCGATACCCACGAGGTCGTATTCCTCGGAGGCGGCGCCAGCCTCGAATTCCTCTATGTGGCTATGAACTTCCTTGAGAAGAAAGCCGCTTACCTCGACACCGGAGTCTGGGCTCACAAGGCCCTCAAGGAGGCTCAGGGCCTCGGCGACGCTTACGCCATCGCATGTTCCAAGGACAAGAATTACTCGTATATACCGAAGGGCTTCGAGATCCCCACGGACCTCGACTACCTCCACATCACCACCAACAATACCATCTACGGCACTGAGATCAGGGAAGATATCGACTGCCCCGTCCCCCTCATCGCCGACATGTCTTCCGACATCCTCTCCCGTCCCGTCGATGTCAGTAAGTACGCCATGATCTATGGTGGCGCACAGAAGAACGCCGGTCCTGCCGGAGTCGCTTTCTGTATCATCCGTAAGGATGCACTCGGCAAGGTTTCCCGCTATCTCCCCACGATGCTCGATTACCGCGTGCACATCGAGAAGGAGTCCATGTTCAACACTCCTCCCGTGTTCTCCATCTTCGTGATGAACGAGACCCTCAAGTGGCTCAAGGGCATCGGAGGCGTGGAGGTCATGCAGAAGATCAACGAGAAGAAAGCCGCCACGCTTTATGCCGAGATCGACCGCAACTCCCTCTTCACCGGCACTGCCGCCGTCGAGGACCGTTCCCTGATGAACGTCTGCTTCGTGATGGCTCCCGGCTTCGAAGGCCTGCAGGACGAGTTCATGGCCTTCTCCAAGGAGCGGGGCATGGTCGGCATCAAGGGCCACCGTTCCGTCGGAGGATTCCGCGCTTCGCTTTACAATGCCTGCTCGCAGGAGGACGTCGAAGCCCTCGTCGCATGCATGCAGGAGTTCGAGAAACTTCACAAATAGCAGGACGCCATGAAGATTTTGCTCGCTACCCAGAAACCCTTCGCGGCCGCCGCAGTGGCCGGCATCAGGGAAATCGCCGAAGGTGCAGGCCATGAACTGGTCGCCTTCGAGAAATATGCGGAGCAGTCGGACCTCGTCGCCGCGGTCGCTGACTGCGACGCAATGATCATCCGCTCCGACAAGGTCACCGCCGAGGTCCTCGACGCGGCCCCGAAGCTCAAGATAGTCGTGCGCGCCGGCGCCGGCTACGACAACGTCGACCTGGCCGCCGCCACGGCGCACGGCGTAGTCGTCATGAACACCCCCGGACAGAACTCCAATGCCGTCGCCGAGCTGGCGCTGGCCATGATGATATTCATGGCCCGCACGCAGTTCACCCCGGCGACCGGCTCCGAGCTCCTCGGCAAGCGCCTGGGCGTCCAGGCCTACGGCAATGTCGGACGCCTCGTCGGCCAGAAGGCCCGCGCCCTTGGCATGGAGATCTCCGCCCTCGACCCGTTCCTCTCCGACGAGCAGATCGCTTCCGCCGGCGCCGATCCCGTGCACTCCGTGGAGGAGCTCTACAGCACTTCCGACTATCTTTCCATCCACATCCCCGCCCTTCCCGCGACCATCAAATCCATCGGCTACGACCTCATCACCAAGATGCCCAAGGGCGCCGTGCTGGTCAATACCGCCCGTAAGGAAGTCATCGACGAGGAAGGCCTGATGAAGGCCCTCGAGGATCGTCCGGACCTCAAGTACGTCACCGACGTCATGCCCGACAACTATGCCGAGCTGCGCGAGAAGTTCGGTCTCCGCGTGTTCGCCACCCCCAAGAAGATGGGCGCCCAGACCGCCGAGGCCAACGTCAACGCCGGCCTCGCCGCCGCGCGCCAGATCGCCGATTATTTCGCTACGGGCAATACCCGTTTCCAGGTAAATAAATGATCGCCATGGTCAAAGTCAAACCTTTCGCGGCGGTAAGGCCGCCTAAAGACATCGTCACCGAGGTGGCCGCTCCGCCCTACGACGTCCTCAATTCCGAGGAGGCCAAGCAGATGGCGGGGGAGAAGTCCCTCCTTCACATCACCAAACCCGAGATTGATTTCGATCCCATCCTGCCCGACCACGACCAGCGCGTGTACGACCGCGCCGTCGTGAATTTCAAGGCCTGGCAGGCCAGGGGATGGCTGGTCCAGGACCCGAAGGAATGCTATTACGTCTATGCACAGACCATGGACGGCCGTACCCAGTACGGCCTGGTGCTCTGCGCCCATACCGACGACTATGCCGAGGGACGTATCAAGAAGCATGAGCTCACCCGCAAGGACAAGGAAGACGACCGCATGGTCCACGTCCGCATCCAGAACGCCAACATCGAGCCCGTCTTCTTCGCCTACCGCGACAACGATGCGCTCAACTCCATCGTCGCCCGTTACGCCGCAGGCGAGCCAGAGTATCATTTCGTGGACGAGAACGGTTTCGGACATACCTTCTGGGTGGTCGGCGACGATGCCGACATCGCCCGCATCACCGAGCTGTTCACCACACAGGTCGAGGCTTTCTATGTAGCCGACGGCCACCACAGGACGGCTGCCGCCGCCCGCGTGGGCGCCGAGAAGCGCGCGCAGAATCCCGCCCATACCGGAGCCGAGGAGTACAACTACTTCATGGCCGTCTGCTTCCCCGAGAGCCAGCTCAAGATCATCGACTACAACCGCGTCGTGAGGGACCTCAACGGACTCACGCCCGACCAGTTCGTCGCTAAGCTCGGCGATGATTTCGAAGTGACTTGCAAGGGTGCGGCCGTCTATCGCCCCGAGGCGCTTCACAATTTCTCGATGTACCTCGACGGCAAGTGGTATTCGCTGACCGCGCGCCCCGGACGCTATGACGACGGCGACCCGATCGGCGTGCTCGACGTCACCATCCTCTCCCGCCTCGTGCTGGACAGGATACTTGGCATCAAGGACCTTCGCACCGACAACCGCATCGACTTCGTCGGCGGCATCCGCGGGCTCGGAGAGCTTTCCCGCAGGGTGGACAGCGGCGAGATGAAGGTTGCGTTCGCACTCTATCCGGTCTCAATGGAGCAGCTGATGGGCATCGCCGACAGCGGCAACATCATGCCTCCGAAGACCACTTGGTTCGAGCCCAAGCTCCGTTCCGGACTTGCCATTCATAAATTAGACTAAACTCTTTTTCATGCCGATCGATTCCGCTGCCATACATGCCAAGCTGAAAGAATTCTTCGGGTACGACACCTTCAAGGCGGACCAGGAGAGCATCGTGAGCCACCTCGTGGCCGGCAATGACGCCTTCGTGCTCATGCCGACCGGAGGCGGCAAGTCGCTATGCTACCAGCTCCCCGCCCTGCTGATGCCCGGTACGGCCATCGTCATCTCGCCCCTCATCGCTCTGATGAAGAACCAGGTGGATGCCATCCGCGGGTTCGTGTCGGGCAACGACTGCATCGCCCATTTCCTGAATTCGTCGCTCAGCAAGGCTCAGATACAGGAGGTCCGCGAGGATCTGCTCGCAGGCCGCACGAAGCTCCTGTACGTGGCTCCGGAGTCATTGACAAAGGAAGACAACGTCTCCATCCTCAAGGAGATCAAAATCTCCTTCTACGCAGTGGACGAAGCCCACTGTATCTCCGAATGGGGTCACGACTTCAGGCCGGAGTACCGCCGCATCCGCTCCCTTGTGGAGGATATCGGCCGCGCTCCCATCATCGCCCTGACCGCCACTGCCACTCCCAAGGTCCAGCACGACATCCTCAAGAATCTCGGCATCGGCGGAGCCCGGGTGTTCAAGTCCTCGTTCAACCGTCCGAACCTCTTCTATGAGGTCAGGGACAAGGTCGATCCGGAGAAGGACATCATCCGCTACATCAAGCAGAATCCCGGCAAGTCCGGCATAGTCTATTGCCTCAGCCGCAAGAAGGTAGAGGAGCTCGCGGAGCTTCTCTGCATCAACGACATCAAGGCTCGGCCGTACCACGCCGGCCTGGACGCCAAGACCAGGGCGGAGAACCAGGACGCTTTCCTGATGGAGGAGATCGACGTCATTGTCGCTACGATTGCGTTCGGCATGGGCATCGACAAGCCCGACGTCCGTTTCGTTATCCACTATGACATTCCGAAGAGCATCGAGAGTTACTACCAGGAGACGGGACGCGCGGGACGCGACGGGCAGGAAGGACGCTGCATCACTTATTACAGCTACAAGGATATCCGCAAGCTCGAGAAGTTCATGCAGGGCAAGCCCGTGGCGGAGCAGGAGATCGGCGGACAGCTCCTCTCCGAGGTCGTCACCTACGCCGAATCCAGCCGCTGCCGCAGGCGCTTGCTGCTGAGCTATTTCGGCGAGGATTACCAGGTGGACAACTGCGGCTGCTGCGACAATTGCATCAATCCCAAGTCCACCTTCGACGGGCGCAAGGAGATGTGCCTGGTGATCGAGTTGGTGGATTCCCTTCCGGAGAAGTTCAAGATCGAGCACCTTGCCTGCATCCTGGCCGGGACGGCCAATTCCAAGATCCAGTCGTACAAGCACGACCAGCTGAAGCTTTTCGGCGCCGGCAAGGCCCACTCTGAACGTTTCTGGTGCACCGTGATGCACCAGGGCATCATCCTCCACTTGCTCGACAAGGAGATCGAGACCTATGGCCTCATCTCCGTCACCCCGCAGGGCGAGGAGTTCTTCTGCAATCCCCAGTATCTCGAGCTGGTCGAGGACCGCGTCTTCACCGGCGGCGGGGATGACGAAGAGGACGAGGAGGCGGCGGCCGCGTCGGCCGCGATCCGCTCCGGCGGAGGCGGCGGCGACCCGGTGCTGCTCTCGATGCTCAAGGACCTGCGAAAGGACATGTCCCGCAGGCTCAAGTTGCAGCCGTGGATCATCTTCGGAGATCCTTCCCTGGAGGATATGTCCATCCAGTATCCTATCCGTTTCGAGGAGCTCAAGAACTGCCAGGGAGTGGGCGAGGGCAAGGCCAGGAAATTCGGCAAGGAGTTCCTGGACCTGATAGCCAAGTACGTCGAGGAGAACGAAATCACCCGTCCGGACGACTTCGTGGTCAAGTCCGCTCCGACCAAGTCCGGCGGCAAGATCTATATCATCCAGAGCATCGACAGGCGTATGTCGCTCGAGGACATCGCCGAGGCCAAGGGCATGGAGATGGACGAGCTCATGACCGAGATCGAAGCCATCGTGTCGTCCGGGCTCAAGCTCAACCTCAATTATTTCATAGAGCAGAACATCGACGAGGATGTGGTCGAGGAGATTTACGATTATTTCAAGGACGAGGCCGAGTCTGACTCGATAGAGGACGCCATCAAGGCCCTCGGGGCCGACTATGACGAGATGGAGATCCGCCTGGTGCGCATCAAGTTCCTCTGTGAGATAGCCTCTTAAAAGTGTATGATACCTCAGGAAACGGTTGACAGGATCCTGGATGCTGCCAGGATCGATGAAGTGGTAGGTGACTTCGTGACGCTCAGGCGCCGCGGAGCCAACCTTGTCGCCTGTTGCCCTTTCCACAACGAGAAGACCCCTTCGTTCTACGTTTCTCCCTCCAAGGGCATCTTCAAATGCTTCGGCTGCGGCAAGGCCGGCTCCGCCGTCGGCTTCGTGATGGAGCACGAGCACTACACCTATGTGGAAGCTCTGAAGTACCTTGCCAACAAGTATCACATTGAGGTCAAGGAAAAGGAAGAGACGGTCGAAGATATAGCCGCCAGACAGCGTACGGAGAGCCTGATGCTGGTGTCGGAGTTCGCGCAGAAGTTCTTCGTGGACAGTTTGTTGCACACTGACGAAGGACGCAATGTCGGACTTGCCTATCTTCACTCCCGCGGTTTGGATGACGAGACCATCGAAAGGTTCGGGCTCGGCTGGGCGCCGTCCGGCCGCACGGCGCTTACGGACGCCGCGCTCGCCGCAGGCTATAAGCCCGAATATCTTGTGGAGACAGGATTGTGCATCCAGTATGATGACGGCCGTCTGGTGGACCGTTTCCACGAAAGGGCTATGTTCCCCATCCATTCTCTCGGCGGTCGCGTCATCGCTTACAGCGGGCGTACTCTGCACAACGACGGGAATATCGCCAAGTACGTCAATTCTCCCGAGACGCCCATCTATGTCAAGAGCCGCGCCTTGTACGGCGTATGGCTGGCGAAAGGGGAGATATCCAAGGCGGACAAGTGCTTCCTTGCCGAGGGCAATGTGGACGTGGTGTCCATGCACCAGCTGGGACTGGGCAATACCGTAGCATCCTGCGGCACTTCGCTTACCGAGGAGCAGATCCGCATCATTAAGAAGTTTACCGGGAACATCACGGTGATGTATGACGGCGACAAAGCCGGCATACATGCTGCCCAAAGGGCCATCGGAATGATCCTGAAGGAAGGTATGGACGTCAAGCTGGTGCTGTTCCCCGACGGGGACGACCCGGATTCGTTCTGCCGCAAGCATACACTCGAGGAGGTGCAGGAGTTCATCGCCGAGAACGAGCTCGACTTCGTGTCCTACATGGCTCTCGTCAATCCCCTGCCGGCCAACGATCCGCTGAAGAGGGCCAACCTCATCAACGAGATCGCCGATACCGTTGCGCTGATACCGGATGCGGTGAAGCGCTCCGTGTTCGTTGATGCCGTCTCGCAGCGTTTCGGAGTGGAGACGCGCGTCATCTTCGAGCGCATCAATGCCGACAGGAGGCAGATGCGCGAGGACGAACGCAAGGAGGCGGAGCGGGCGCGGAGGCGGGCGGAGGCCGGGCTTCAGCCCGACTACGACCCGGCCAGCCCTGCGGCGCCCGCTCCCGCCAGTCCCGAGGAGCAGACCCTGGCTTCGCTCGAGGAGAACAGGACACTCGCTCCCGCTGAACGGGAGCTCTTGACATTCATCCTGTCGTATGGTACGTCCGAACTCGATTTCGAGAGCGACTCCGACTACTATTCCGGCAGCGAGGATGACAAGCCTACCGTCGCGGATTTCATCCGGGCGTCGTTGGAAGCAGATGGCATCTCCTTTGCCAACAGCGCTTTACGCGCCACGTACGATGCCTATATGAAAGAGTATGACGAGGGCTATGAACAGGATGAGATTGTCCGTACGCTGCTCAACTCTCCCGACCGTACGGTCGCTTTCGTGGCGGCCGAGCTGTCGATGGAGAAGCATCAGCTGACCGTGAAGAACTTCGAACAGGCCCTTACCACCACGGCATCGTGGCTGGTCAACTTCGTCCCCAAGGCGATACTAGTCTATGCCGAAAAGAGGATAGAGGACCGGATGGGCACCCTGATTAAGTCCCTGGCCACTGCTCCCGAGGAGGAGCAGACTGCGATAATGGAGGAGATGCAGAAGCTTTCCGCCGCCCAGAAGAGGGTCAAGGTCAAGATAGGAAGAGAAAGAATCAACTGACAATATGGAAAAGAATCACAAACGAACCCTGGTGACCTGCGCGCTGCCTTACGCCAACGGTCCCGTTCACATCGGCCACCTTGCCGGCGTCTATGTACCTGCCGATATCTATGTCAGGTATCTCAGGATGCGCGGCGAGGACGTGCTCTACGTCTGCGGCTCGGACGAGCACGGAGTGCCCATCACCATCAAGGCCCGCCAACAGGGCTGTACGCCGCAGGACATTGTGGACAAGTACCACGGCATCATAAAGGAGTCCTTCACCGGGCTCGGAATCAATTTCGACATCTATGGCAGGACTTCGTCCGCCGTGCATGCCGAGACTTCTTCGGGATTCTTCCGCAAGCTGTACGATGAGGGCAAGTTCGTCACCAAGGAGTCGGAGCAGTATTACGACCCGGAGGCGAAGACCTTCCTCGCCGACCGCTACATCGTCGGCACTTGCCCCAAGTGCGGCAATGAAGGCGCCTACGGCGACCAGTGCGAGAAGTGCGGAAGCACGCTCAGCCCCGAGGAGCTGATCAATCCCAAGTCCAAGCTCAGCGGTGCGGAACCGGTCAAGAAAAAGACCACGCACTGGTACCTGCCCCTGCAGGATTACGAGCAGTGGCTCCGTAAGTGGATACTCGAGGGCCATACCGAGTGGCGCCCCAACGTCTACGGCCAGGTCAAGAGCTGGCTGGACGGCGGCCTCCAGCCGCGCGCAGTCACCCGCGACCTCGACTGGGGCGTTCCCGTGCCTGTCGAGGGAGCGGAGGGCAAGGTGCTCTATGTCTGGTTCGACGCCCCCATCGGATATATCTCCAATACCCGTGAGTTGCTGCCGCAGTCTTGGGAGAAATGGTGGAAGAGTCCGGATACCAAGCTCGTCCACTTCATCGGCAAGGACAATATCGTGTTCCACTGCATCGTATTCCCGTCGATGCTCAAGGCCTATGGAGACTTTGTCCTGCCGGAGAATGTACCTGCCAACGAGTTCCTGAACCTGGAGGGCGACAAGATCTCGACTTCGCGCAACTGGGCGGTCTGGGCCCACGAGTATCTGGAGCAGTTCCCCGGCAAGGAAGACGTGATGCGTTACGTACTTACCGCCAACGCTCCTGAGACCAAGGACAACGATTTCAGCTGGAAGGACTTCCAGACCCGCAACAACAGCGAGCTGGTGGCGATCTTCGGCAATTTCGTCAACCGTGCAGTCGTTCTGACGCACAAGTATTTCGAAGGCCGGGTACCGGCTTGCGGAGAGCTTCTGGATGTCGACCGCGAGGCTCTCGCCGCCATCCCCGAGCTGAAGGCCTCACTCGAGCGCAACCTCGATACCTATCATTTCCGCGAGGCGCTGAAGGATGCGATGGGAATCGCCCGCGTGGGCAACAAATACATCTCCGACACTGAACCTTGGAAGGTTGCCAAGACCGACATGGGCCGGTGTGCGACCATCCTCAACGTGTCGCTGCAGATCTGCGCCGACCTGGCCATCGCCTTCGAGCCGTTCACTCCGTTCGCTGCAGAGCGCTTGCGCAATATGCTGCGCGTAGGCCTCTCTGCCGGTTCCGATCACCGCGTGGGCGAGCAGGAGACGGTCAACACTTTCAAGGAGGGTGAAGGCGCGGCGCTGCACACCGTGCATGCCGGCGCTTCTGCGCCCGCTTCTGGCCTGTCGCTCGACTGGACCGCCCTCGGAGGCTCCGAGCTGCTGCCCGCAGGGCACGAGATCGGCGCGGCCGAGCTCCTGTTCTCGAAGATCGAGGACGACGCCATCCAGGCCCAGCTCGACAGGCTCGCGGCCGTCAAGGCGGAGCGCGAGGCGGCCGAGGCCGCCGCCGCTGCCGCCGAAGCAGCGGAGCGCATCGAGCCGCAGAAGGCGGAGTGCAGTTTCGAGGACTTCGACAAGATGGACATCCGCACGGCCACCGTACTGGAGGCCGAACGCGTCCCGAAGACCGACAAGCTCCTGAAGCTCACCATCGATACCGGTATCGACACCCGTACCATCGTTTCCGGCATCGCAGAGTATTATACTCCCGAACAGATGCTCGGCAAGCAGATTTGCATCCTTGCCAATCTCGCTCCGCGCAAGATCCGCGGCATCGAGTCCAAGGGTATGATCCTGATGGCCCGTCAGGGTGACGGCCAGATGCGCTTCATCACTCCCCAGGAAGTTCTGAAGAACGGTTCGCAGATAGGATAAGCTCATGGGAGACAATACCAAAAGATACATTGCGGTCCACCTTGGCGCCACTGGCGGCAAGGTGGTTCTCGCTTCCGTAGCCACCGGGAAGGTGACCACGGATACGGTACATTCTTTCCCCATTCCTTCGGTCGACATAGGTGGATACTCCTTTTGGGACATCTATGCGGCGTATGCGGAAGTCCTGAAAGGACTGTCCGCCGTCGGCTCTCGAAAACTGCCGGTCGAATCCGTCGGCATCGATGCCTGGGGACCGGGTATTGTCTGCGTTGCCAAGGACGGCAGTTTCCTGGGTCTTCCCAGGGTAATGGACGACGTCCTGTCCGAGTCCGTCCAGGCCAGGTTCTTCAAGCGCCTCGAGCGCCGGGAGCTCTATGAGGCTTCCGGCGTGAACGTGCTGGATTCGCACGCTGCGTTGCAGCTCTTCAGTATGTACCGTGAGAAGAGGATAGCCCTGGACGATGCTAAATATCTGCTCTTTATCCCAGAAGCCGTAGCATTCCTGCTGACGGGTAAGCGTTTTACGGAGTTTACATCCCTCAGCGGTGCCGGTCTGGTTGACAGACGCAAGCACAAAGTGTCCAGGGACGTGTTGAGCGCTTGCAAGGTACGGCCGAAGCGGTTTCCCTCCGTGGTTCAGCCGGGTACTAAGGTGGCCAAGCTCAGTGAAGAGGCCGCCCAGGCGACCGGTCTCGGGCGCGTCCAGGTCCTGGCCGTCGCCGGACACGACGTTGCCTCCGCCTCCGTCGCCGTACCCTATGGCATCTCAACTGTATCCGACACTACTGCAGTCCATTCCGACAGTCCTTCCTCTCCTTCCCATCGTACCGATGGATTCGGTGCCGAAGGCGCCGCTTTCTTGATCTTGGACGATGTCAGCGCGATGGGCGTGGAGACGGCTTCTCCCATTGTCAATGACCAGACCTTCGAGATGAACTTCTCCAATGAAGCCGGTCCCGGAGGTATCAATCTTCTGGTCAAACGTATTGCCGGCGTCGATTTGCTGGAGCGCTGCGTTGCCTCCTGGCGCGCGGCGGGCCGAGCATACGGTCCGGAGGACCTGGCCCGGATGGCCCGCGAAGGCGCCGGGATCAACGCGCAGCTCGACCCCGAGGATCCCACCCTCCTCTCCGCCGTCCCTCCCATCTCCATCCCCGGCAGCGTATCACCTTCCTCCGTCACCCCCGGCGTCTTCACCGACTCTGCCGTTTCGGCCGCCATCAAGCGCTACTGCTCCCTTCGGAGCATGGCTGTTCCGGCTGATGATGCCGCTTTGGTAAGGCTCATCTACACCTCCTTGGCGGAAAAGATAGGAGACACTTTCATCAAGCTTCAGAGTGTGACCCCTTTCCGTATCAAGGCTCTCCATATCGTCGGCTCCGGCACTCCCGTCACCGGTGCAGATTCCGGTTTGGCCCCGGGACTTTTCCTGACGGAAGAAGGGACTGTCGACCCGGTCCTTTGCCAGTTGGTCGCCGATGAATGCTCTGTTCCGGTGACCGCTGGTCCTGGCGACGCCGCCGTCCTCGGAAATATCCTTGTCCAGGCCGGAGGGGTCCAGACCGGTTCCGGCAGGCCCGCCCTTACCCGGACTGCCCTCGATGCTCTCTCAATAGCCACTTACACCCCCGGCCTTACTTAGGGCCGTGCAGCGTAAGTTGTTTTCTTATAGGTATTTATAGATAATCCCTGTCTCGTTTTCAAGACAGGGATTATACGTTATTCTTTAATCTCCAGGGAGTTACATTGCACGAAACAGATGGAGAGGATTAAAGGTAAATCAGTCGGGAGAGGTTTTCGGGGGAGAAGATGCGTTGGGCGAGAGTCTGGAGGTCGGAGGCGGTGACCGCCTCGATGGCGGCCTTGTTCTCGGCGGAGGACGCTACGCGTCCGAAGGCGAGAAGGCTCTTGCCCATCGAGAGGCACTGCGCCTCACCGGACTCCGAGCTTATGGCCAGTTGGCCGAGGAGCTGTTTCTTCGCCGCTTTCAACTTCCTGTCACTGAGAGGCTTCTCCTGAAGGTCGCGGATTGAGGAAGATATGGCCTTGAAGCATTTGGAGAGGTTGTCCTTGTCGCATCCGAGACTGATGGCCATGACACCGGTGTCGCGGTACTGGGTGTAGCCGCATTCCACGCCATAGACCCATCCGTTGCGTTCCCGCAGGATGTTGTTCAGGATGGAGTTGGAGGCGGGGCCGCCGAGGATGTTGGAGAGCAGGACGGCCGCGATGCGGTCCCGGCCGCCGTACAACGACGGCGCGGCCCCGCCGATCACGGCATTGACCTCGTGGTTCCTTTTGTCCACGGTCTTGTCGAAGCTGTTGCACTGGACGGCGATTGGGGGGCTGGAAGGGTCCGGACCGTTGTCTGAGGGACCGGAGGCAGACCGGGCGGCGCCGGAGACGGCGTCGGGGAAATACTTGGCGGAGAGCCGGTGCACTTCCTTTTCCATACGGGATTCATCGATGTCCGCCATCATGGAGAACGCCATCCGGTCCGGCGTGAAGTTCTCTCGGACGAAACGCCGGAGCTCGTCGGAGGTGATACGGCGGACAGAGGCCGGCGTCCCGAGGATGGGCCGGCCGAGCGGATGTCCGGCATATAGCCCCTCCTCGAAGCGGTCGTACACCTCATCGGCGGGGGAGTCCTTGTAGGACTGGATCTCGTCTATGACTACGCCTTTCTCGGTCTCGACCTCCTTCTCCGGGAAGGTAGCTTCGGTCGCCAGCTCGAACAGGAGTCCGGCCGCCTTCGGCAGGTCCTCCTTGAGGACCGTGGCGTGAAGCACGATCTCCTCCTTGGTGGTGAATGCGTTCAGCTCTCCTCCGAGCCGGTCCAGGTAACCGTTCACTACCGCGGCACTCTTGTGAGCTGTGCCCTTAAAGAGAGTATGTTCAGTAAAATGAGCTATTCCGCTGTGATATCCTTCCTCGTCACGTGTGCCCCATCTGATGCTGAGAGCGCAGTATCCTACCGAAAACCCTCCTTTCCTTACGGCGTATTGCAGTCCGCTTCCAGTCTTCCCCGTAATCATCCCCTTCCTTTATCTTTTTGCGAAAATCGTCCTGATGTCCTTGGGCAGGAATCCCGCCCAGTTCCTTACGTTTATCTTATGGTGACGGAAATACAGCAGTTCGTGGGTGCCGGCGTCGATGAGCATCTTGTAGCACCAGGATCCGTCCTGCGGGTCGAGCGGTGCCACGACATAGCTGCATAGGGTGTTGTACGTTCCGTCCTGGAAAGCCTTGTCGACCTCGGACTCTTCCATTACGATCATATCCTCGTCGAAGTATTGGCTGATGAAAGTCTCTTCCATCCCCGGGACAAGGTCGTCCTTAGAGAAGAATATGCGCTTGATCCCCGTCTTGCGTACTTGCATCGAATAGACGTCGAAACCGGTATATCCGGCGCCGTCGGAGCGCATGGCCTTGGTCACGTAGTCTTGCAGGATGTCCAGAAAGGCGGGCAGGAAAACGACTTCCCTCCCCGAAGGGAACGAGGAAGCGGAGATCGGCAGGCTGGCCACGTCGACGGGACGCCTCCTCTGATCCTCGGCCTTGGGCTTGCCTCCCTTCATGAGCGTAAGGGTGAGCATGCCGCGGTATTTCTTCTCTTCCGACCGGGCGATAAGCAGGAAGTAATAGTTCGGGTCCTCCTTGAGGGAGTTGTATTCCTCCACGGTGCAGAACTCGTATGGAGAGATGCGCCAGCGCGCCGAGACTTCGTCACGCAGCGCGTTTTCCATCATCCCGCCCGTGCCCAGCACGACCTTCGTCGTGCGCGTAGGCAGGTCGGCTATGAGGACTTTCTTGGTGTTCACCCTGGCCTGGCCCGATGCTGACACAGGGGCGCACAGGGCGAAAAGTGCCAATATGCAGAATATGCTGAAAATGCGTTTCATCCGTCAACTTCGTCGTTTCTTCAAAGGCAAAGTTACAAAATAATGATTACATTTGTAAGCTAACGCAAATCGTGCCATGAGTCAGTATATCGTTTCAGCCCGAAAATACCGGCCGGACTCTTTCGAGTCCCTGATAGGTCAGGACAATATAGCCAGGACCCTGAAGAATTCCATCCTCAGGGGGCAGCTGGCGCACGCCTACCTCTTCTGCGGACCGCGCGGCGTCGGCAAGACGAGCACCGCGCGCATCTTCGCCAAGACGATAAACTGTTCCCATCCCACCGCCGACATGGAGCCTTGCGGCGAATGCGAGTCGTGCGTGTCCTTCCGCGAAGGACGCTCATATTGCATCCACGAGCTTGACGCCGCGTCCAACAACGGCGTGGACGACATCAAGGCCCTGATGGATCAAGTGCAGATACCACCCCAGGTCGGAAAGTACAGCGTCTATATCATAGACGAGGTGCATATGCTGTCACAGTCTGCATTCAATGCTTTCCTCAAGACCCTGGAGGAGCCGCCTGCACACGCCATCTTCATCCTTGCCACCACGGAGAAGCACAAGATCCTTCCGACGATCCTGTCCCGCTGCCAGACCTACGACTTCAACCGCATCGGCGTAGCCGACATCGTGAAGAACCTCCGCGACATCGCTTCCAAGGAGAATGTCTCCATTGACGACGAGTCGTTGCACATCATCGCCCAGAAGGCTGACGGCGCCATGCGCGACGCTCTGACCATCTTCGACCAGACAGTGGCCTTCTGCGGCGCGGATGTACATTACGAGGACGTGATCCGCAATCTCAACGTGCTGGACTACGAGTATTCCTTCCGCTTGGTGGACGCTTTCCGCGCCGGGGACTATGCTTCGGCGATGCTGACCTTCGACGAGATCCTCGCCAAGGGCTTCAACGCCCAGCATTTCATCTCCGCGCTCAGTTCGCATTTCCGCGACCTCATCGTCAGCCGTACTGCGGGGCTTGACGCCCTGCTGGACCTGCCCGCGTCGCTCAAGCAGCGCTACCGCGAGCAGGCCGACGCCTGCACGTTGCAGTTCCTGTATGACGCCCTTGCCATCACCACGCAGTGTGAGGCGGGATACAAGGCCGCCATCAATCAGCGCCTGCACATCGAGTTCGCGCTGATGAAGCTCGCCTTCCTCTCCAAAGGCGTTCCCGCTACTACGGTCTCTGCTCCTGCGGAGCCGACGGCAAGCAATGAAGGCTCCAGCCAGAGGAGCACGGATGCCAGCCCTGCAGCCCAGTCTGCACCAGCGTCTGTGGCCGAGCCTGCTCCTGCGCCCGCGGCAGAGGCAAAGCCTTTGCCGCGCCGCCGCGCCGTCAAGACCGGCGCCTCCCTCTCGCTGAACTCTCTGATGAGTGAGAAGGTGGACAGTAAAGTGGAGGCAGCCGCGGCTGTCGCCGCTCCCGAAGAGCTCACGGATGAGGCCATCGTCGGAAAGTGGAAGGACATGGCAGGCTTGTACCCGAGCCAGCCGCGTCTGGCCAATACGCTGGCCAACGCCAAGGTCGAGATTTCGCGCGAGGACGGTCTGACGGTCACGTTCATCGTGACCAACGACGCCCAACGCGCGTGGATTGAGTCCAACAAGCTCCACGAGCTGGAGGGCAAGTTCCAGAAACTGCTCGGCAGGCCAGGCGTCAAGCTCTGCGTGGCCGCTGCCCAGTTCAAGGATGAAAAAGTGATTTATACCCCCGAGGACAAGGCCAAGTATCTCATGGAGAACAATCCTGAGGTGATCGACATCATCAGCGACCTTGGACTGGATTTAAAATAACAGATTGAGGATATGAAGCTTCGTTGCGAGAATCTCGTCAAGAAATACGGCGTCAGGACTGTCGTCAAAGGCGTCTCCATGGAAGTGGAACAGGGTGAAATAGTCGGTTTCCTCGGCCCTAACGGAGCCGGCAAGACCACGAGTTTCTATATGATCACCGGACAGATAGTCCCTAACGCCGGCAGGATTTACCTTGACGACGAGGAGATCACCGGACTTCCGATGTTCAAGCGTGCGCAGAAGGGTATCGGCTATCTTCCCCAGGAAGCTTCCGTCTTCCGCAAAATGTCCGTCGAGGACAACATCATGTCCGTGATGGAGATGTCGGGAATGTCCCGCGAGGAGAGGAAAGAGCGCCTGGAGTCCCTCATCGACGAATTCAATCTCTCGAAGGTGCGCAAGAGCCTTGGCATCCAGCTCTCCGGAGGAGAGAGGCGCCGCTGCGAGATCGCGCGCGCCCTCGCCATCGACCCCAAGTTCATCCTTCTCGACGAGCCTTTCGCCGGCGTCGACCCCATCGCCGTCGAAGACATCCAGTATATTATCGCGAAGCTCAAGTACAAGAATATCGGAGTCATCATCACCGACCATAATGTGGGTGAGACTCTCGCCATCACCGACCGCGCCTACCTCCTTTACGAGGGTACCATCCTTCAAGAGGGCACGCCGACGGCCCTTGCCGCGGACGAGGACGTCCGTACCAAGTATCTCGGCTCCGGCTTCGTGCTGAAGCGTTCCGTGGCTGTAGAAAAAGCTAAGGCGGAGCACGAAGCCCGCCTTGCCGCTAAAGATTCACAAAGTCCCGAACATTCTGAGCCGTCACCTCGGGATCTCCCAGAATAAGCAGACGGTCCACGACATTATCCAGTTCCCGGATGTTTCCGGGCCATGATTTCTCCTGAAGCAGCTTGACTGCCTCGGGCGAGAAACTGCGCGGCTTGCCGCCCTCGGTGTATTTGTCCTTGAAATACTCGATCAGGAGAGGGATGTCGTCGCGGCGTTCGTCCAGGCTCGGTACCGTAAATACGATGACGCTCAGGCGGTGATAGAGGTCCTCTCGGAAAGTCCCCTTCTTGATTTCCTCTGCGAGATTCTTGTTGGTGGCGGCGATGACTCGGACATCGACCACGATGTCCTTGTCGGAGCCGACGCGCGAGAGCTTCTTCTCCTGCAGGACGCGGAGCACCTTGGCCTGGGCTGCCAGGCTCATGTCGCCGATCTCGTCGAGGAAGAGCGTGCCGCCGTCGGCCTGCTCGAACTTGCCCTTGTGCTGCTTGATGGCCGAAGTGAAGGAGCCTTTCTCGTGGCCGAACAGCTCGCTCTCGATGAGCTCGGACGGGATGGCGGCGCAGTTGACTTCGATGAAAGGCATGGTGCTGCGCAGGCTCTGCTGGTGGAGGTTGCGCGCCACAAGCTCCTTTCCGGACCCGTTGGGTCCGATGATGAGCACGCGCGCATCCGTCGGCGCCACCTTGGCGATCATATCGCGCAGGCGCTGCATGGGCGCGGATTCGCCGATCATATCGGCGCCGTAAACCTTCTTCTTGAGGATCTTTGTCTCCTTGACCAGCGACACCTTTTCGGTGGCGTTCTTGATGGTGATGAGGATGCGGTTGAGGTCCAGGGGCTTCTGGATGAAGTCGAAAGCTCCCTTCTTGATGCACTCGACGGCGGTTTCGATGTCTCCGTGTCCGGAGATCATCACCACGGCCGCCTCGACGCCCATCGCGTTGAGTCTGTCCAGGACTTCCATTCCGTCCATGTTGGGCATTTTGATGTCGCAGAAGATGATGTTGTATTTCTCCTTTTCCACCATCTGTACGGCAATGGCGCCGTCTTCGGCCACGTCCACGTCATAACCCTCGTCACCGAGGATTTCCTTCAGGGAGTTGCGGATGGCCCTTTCGTCATCGACTACAAGGATTCTCATAAAAAGCGTTTTCGTTTCCGTCAACAAATATCGGACAAATATCTCTAAAACAGCAAAAATTTACTTAACTTTGTTACCTGCCTCCCACCGTCGGGCGAGCTTTTTTTAATAACCAATCCTATACTCTATGAACAATTCCCGCATGTTCCGCAGACTGGCCCTTCTCTCGCTGCTGTCAGTTCTCGTCATTCTTCCTGCCAGCGCACGCAAGAAGGAGCAGGCTCAGGAGCTCCCCACCCCTAAGTATGTGTTCTTCATGATCGGCGACGGCATGGGCATCAATGAAGTCTATGGAGCGCAGAATTACAACCAGGTAACTGGAGACGGTCCCCGGGTCATCAACTTCACCCAGTTCCCAGTACGAACTTTCGTCACCACTTTCTCGTCGTCTTCGCTCGTGACTGATTCCGCTGCCAGCGGTACCGCCCTTTCTTCGGGCGTCAAGACTTATAATAACGCCATCGGCGTCGATCCGGACCATAATCCCGTGAACAGCATCTGCGTCTGGGCTCACGAGAAGGGCTTCGGCACCGGAGTGGCGACCACCGTCGGAGTCAATCACGCCACGCCTGCCGCTTTCTATGCTCACGCAGACCATCGTAACGAATATGAGAAGATTGCCACCCAGCTGATCGAAGAGTCCGATTTCATCGATTTCGCTGCCGGCGGAGGTTTCCTGACCGAAACGCGGAAGACAGGACATAACGGCAAATTCTTTGAGGACAAGGCCCGCGAGGCAGGCATCGCCGTGCTCCGCGGCCGCGACCAGTTCCGCAATATCGCCTCCCAGAAAGGCCGAGTCATCTGCTTCAACAGCGATCCCAACGCTACCGAGATCAAGTTCGGCATCGACCAGAGGGGTGACGACACCACTTTGTCCGACCTTGTCCAGGCCGGTATCGACTACCTTTATGGCAAGTTCGGCAACAAGGGATTCTTCTTCATGATCGAGTGCGGCGAGATCGACGGCGCCGGACATAACAACGACGCCAAGACCAACATCATGGAGGTCAACGATTTCCACAAGACCATAGAATTGGTCCTCTCATTCTGCGAGCAGCATCCCGACGAGTGTCTCATCATTGTCACCGCCGACCACGAGACCGGAGGTCTCCAGCTCGGTGAGGACTACATCATGCATCCCGAGCTGCTGACCACCCAGAAGTGGAGCGAGGACGAGATCAACAAGCAGTTCAGGGCGCTCGCCGGCATCGGCCCGGACAGGGCTCCGCTGCCGAACCGCGTCGTCCCTACCTATGACCAGGTTAAGGCGTTCCTCAGTCAGCATCTAGGCCTCTGGAGCACCATCGAGGTGGACGAGAAGCAGGAAGCTGCATTCAAGGAGATGTACCACAGGGCTTTCGAACTGAACGAGGAAGAGATTGTCGAGAGCCTGTATTCGGTCAGCAACAGGATAGTGTCCGAGGCCATCGTGTATGCCAACCGCAAGGCCGGTTACCTGTGGACCCACGGAGCACATACCGGCTCTCCGGTCGGCCTGTATGTCTATGGCGCCAGGGCCGCCGAATTCAATGCCTGTACCGACAATACCCAGATATGCAAGACTATACAAAGACTCGCCAAATACTAAATCTGTCTTTATCATGACATTGCCTGACATCACCATCGCCGTTGACGGCTTTTCGGCCACTGGCAAGAGTACTTTCGCCAAGCTGGTGGCCAAGGATTTCGGTTTCCTCTATCTCGACTCGGGCGCCATGTACCGCGCCGTCACTCTTTTCGCACAGGAGAACGGCATGATCGACGCCGATGCCAACATCGACCTTGCGGCGCTCAAGGATGCGCTCGACAAGGGACTTGACATCCATTTCGAGCACACCGGGGACGGCTGCAAGACTTTCATCGGAGACCGATGCGTCGAGAAGGAGATCCGCACCATGGCCGTTTCCTCTCAGGTCAGCCCGGTTTCCGCCGTTCCTTTCGTCAGGAACTTCGTCGACGACAAGCTGCATGCTTTCAGTGCCGCCGGCCGCGTCATTATGGACGGCCGCGACATCGGCACGACAGTGTTCCCCAATGCGGAGGTCAAGATCTTCATGACCGCCCGTCCGGAGGTCCGCGCGCAGAGGCGTTTCGACGAGCTGGTCCAGAAAGGGGAGAATCCCGTGATGGAAGAGGTGATGAAGAATCTCGCGGAGCGCGACTACATCGATTCGCATCGCGAGGTGTCTCCGCTCTCGCGCGCCGCCGACGCATTCGTGATGGACAATTCCGACATGACCCTTCACGAGGAGACGGTCTGGATGCTCGGCCTGCTTCAGGGCAAGTTCGGTATTCTCGAATAGTCTGCGATGGATCTTACGGTTGAGATCGATGCCGGCTCCGGTTTCTGCGGAGGCGTCATCAGGGCGATAGGATGCGCTGAAAGATTCCTTGACGAGGTCCCCGGGAGACATCTTTTCTCCCTCGGGGCCATCGTGCATAATGAAGAAGAGCTGGCGCGTCTGGGCCGCAAGGGGCTCGTTACCATCGATTATGACGATCTCTCCGACATGCAGGAGGCCGGCGGCGAGTCGCTGCTCATACGTGCCCACGGCGAGCCGCCGTGCACGTATGCCCGCGCCGCCGCCCTGGGCTTCAATGTCATCGACTGCACCTGCCCGGTGGTCCTGCGGCTGCAGGACAGCATACGCAGCGCGTATGCCCGCCTGAAGCCTCTCGGCGGGCAGGTCGTCATTTTCGGCAAGGTCGGACACGCCGAGGTCCTCGGCCTGGTCGGCCAGGTGGACGGCGATGCCGTCGTTGTCGAGGACCTCGCCATGCTCAGGTCCGCCATTGCGGACGGGACCATCCTTGCCGGCGGCCCGGTCGAAATATTCTCACAGACCACCAAGAGTCCGAAGGAGTATGCCGAGATATGCGAAGAGCTCTCCGCTGCGCTCCCGGAAGGGAGCCTGACGGTGCATGACACCGTCTGCTCACAGGTCGCGACGCGGCACGACAGACTCTCTTCGTTCGCTATGTCCCACGATGTGATACTGTTCGTCTCCGGCAAGTCCAGCTCCAACGGAAAGGTCCTCTGCGAGCTTTGCAAGTCATTGAATATCCGCACATACCATATCGGTTCCGAGGCCGATATCAAGGCTGAATGGTTCGGCAGCGGAGACCGTGTCGGCATCTGCGGAGCCACTTCCACGCCCAAGTGGTTGTTGGAGAAAGTGGCAGCAAGTGTGGAGGCACTGTAGAGTTTTTTTGCAAGTAAGCCGGCAAATTGTTACATTTGCGGATGGATTGTATTGCAATTCAACCTTTTGAAACTAATTAACACCGATATTTATGGCAACAACAGCTGATTTCAAGAATGGCCTTTATCTCAAATACAACGACAAGCCGTGCATGATCGTATGGTTCCAGCACGTCAAGCCGGGTAAGGGCCCCGCTTTCGTCAAGACCAAGCTCCGCAACCTCGAGAACGGCCGCATCCTGGAGAATACCTTCACCGCCGGCGCCAAGATCGAGACCATCGACGTCGAGCGCCGTCCCTACCAGTTCCTCTATGCAGAGGAGGACGGTTTCAATTTCATGCATGAAGAGACCTACGAGCAGATCAAGCTCCCCAAGGACGTAGTCGAGAATTCCGATCTCATGAAGGAAGGCCAGCACGTCGAGATGATGTTCGTCACTGGTGACGAGGAGCGCTGCCTCACCTGCGAGCTCCCTACCTACGTAACCCTCGAGGTTACCTATTCCGAGCCCGCCGTCAAGGGCAATACCGCCTCCACTTCCGCTCTCAAGGAAGTCGTTCTGGAGACCGGCGCCAAGATCATGGTTCCTCTCTTCATCAACACCGGAGACGTCATCACGGTCAACACCACCGACCGCGCCTACGGCCAGAGAGTCTAAACTTTTTGCGGAAGGTCTGCTTTAGTGTCGCAGATCTTCCGCATATACAATGCTCTGGGAATGTCCAGAGGCAAGATTTATTGCGGAAGGTCACGCATCGATTTGCAGACCTTCCGCAATTATTATTTCACAACAGATTTTACGAGGTCCATCAGGCCCTGCGAAGGGGTCTCGCCGCATTCCTGCGGAAGCAGGTACCAGCAGACCGTCCAGCTGAGGGCCTCACCTGGCTTCAGGCTGGTGTAGGGGCCTTGCGCCTCAAGCTCGATGAAGGTCTTGCCGGCATTGACATAGACCTGGATTTCGGCCTCCCTGGGGGCGGGCTGGGTGCCGTCGATGTCCTCGAAACGCTTGACAAGCAGGAGGCCGTCGTGGGCGTAGGCATACCATCCGGCGCCGTCGGCGTTGATCTTGCGGTTGGCGCGGGCCTCATCCACCTGGTACCAGCTGCCTTCATTCTCGAATGTCATGGGCAGAAGGCCGATGGGAGTGATGGTCTCGGGAGTGGCGTCGAAGAAGATCACGCCCTCGCTGGGGACGCGGGAGATCTCCCAAGGGGCGATCTTGCGCTCGACCGAAGCTTCATTGATGATGGAATATGTGACCTCGATGCAGTTTCCGGCGGGGCGGAACTCCTTGCGGATGCGGTAGTGGTAGCGGGCGGACTCTTCACCGGTCAGGACGAGGGCGCCGTTCTTCTGCTCAGCGGTATAAGGACGGGTATCGTACTCCGGTACCGGAGGCCAGTTCCATTCGCTCTGGGGACTGGTCCAGAAGGTGCTTCCGAATGCGTTCGGACGCTGGAGCTGCGAGAGGACTTCCTTGTCCTTGTACTGGAAGGAGAGGATCTTGGCTCCCTTGCCGGCATCGACGGTCATGGTGAGGTCGTCGGCGGAGATGCTGTACTTGGAGTCTTCCAGTGTCTTGATGGTCTGCGCGGATGCAGCGATGCATCCGAGCGAAAGGGCCGCTGCGAGCGGCAGGAGGATTTTCTTGAGCATGGTTATCTGTTTTATGCGGGTTTTATTCGGAGTCGGGATTGCGGAACCTGTACTCGAGGGCCGGGACGATGCGGGCGACGTCGCGCGAAAGGCCTTCGACGTCGAAGCCGCCGAGAGTCTTGGTGACGGTGATGCGGTCCTCCCAGACGCGGAAGAAGCGGTTCAGGGCGGAGCGGGAGCGGAAAGTCAAAGTGTCGCCGTCTTCGGACTCGAGGTCGTAGCCGCGTTCCTCCATGCATTTGACAAGGTCGTCGCGCAGGCCGTCGAGCTCGCCGAGAACGCCGGCCATGAGCTTGCGGTAGCCGAACATGGGATAGATGGCGGATATGACGGCGAAGACCAGGGCGATCTTGCCGACTGACTTCCATCCTTCCTTGAACATGACGTTGATGTCGGAGGAAATGAAATGCAGCAGCGCCATGATCACAAGGATGATAGTGACGACGACGCAGATGTAGATGAAGTATTTTACGGCTCTGACGATGTATTTCATAGCGAGGATTTTTGTGTACACAAATATAATAAATTTCGCTATCTGCACGAAATTTGTTACTTTCGCGGATGGAATTACAAATTAAAATGAATCGTTTATGAAAGAAGATCCACTTGAGCGTCTGGAGCGCGAAGAGCGCGAAAAGAAGAACGGCGGCCTTAAGGGCGTGATGTACGCGCTGGCCGCAGTCGCGGTACTGCTTGCCGTAGCCCTGGCATATGTATGGTTCCAGAAGAGTTCGCTTGTAAAGGACCTCAATATCGAGAAGGAGGAGCTTACCGAGCAGATCGTCGCCCTCCAGCAGGATTATGACAACCTTTCATCGGACTACGATGCCATCAACTCGCAGCTCGATTCCTCCCGTGAGGAGGTCTCGCAGCTCGTTGAGAGGATCAAGCAGACCGACGCTACCAACCGCGCCAAGATGCGCCAGTATGAGAAGGAGCTCGGAACGCTGCGCAGCATCATGCGCAACTATATCGTACAGATCGATTCCCTCAATACGCTGAACCAGCAGCTTCAGGCAGATGCTGACGCCGCCCGCAAGGACGCCGCGTCCAGCAGGCGCCAGAACGAGGCGCTGAACAAGCAGGTCAACGAGCTGTCCGGCCAGGTGGCCGCCGGTTCCGTGATCAAGGCCCGCGGCATCATCCTTGAGCCTTACAGCGCCCAGGACAAGGTCACTGACCGCAGCAGCCGCGTCGTGCGCATGCTTACGACATTGAGCCTCGTGGAGAACGATCTAGCTCCGAAGGGTCCTGTGCGCGTCTATATCGTGGTCAAGGGTCCCGACGGGACCATCCTCACCAATGCCAACAGCACCGGTTTCGAGAGCGCCGGCGAAGCCCGCACGGCTTCGGCTTCGCGCGAGGTCGACTATGAGGGCAAGGAGGTCGAGCTCAGCATCTACCTCAATGACCTTACCGACCGCTGTGTCAAGGGTGTTTATACCGTCGAGGCTTATACTTCGCAGGGTTATCTCGGCAGCGCCGAGACCATGCTCAGGTAATATCCTGGCGGAAGGCCGTGGCCTATGATCTACGTCCACGTTCCGTTCTGCCGTAGTTTCTGCACCTATTGCGGTTTCTATTCCGAGCTTTGCTCCCGGAAGGAAACGCAACAGGTGCAGAACCGTTTATTCGGGGACTATGCCGAGGCGCTCTGCGAGGAGATTGCCTCCCGGCAGGAGGAGATCTCCGCTGCCCGCTCCGAAAATGCTCCCGATGTCCCCGCTGCGCCCGATACCCTTTACATCGGCGGGGGGACACCGTCAGTGCTGCCGCTGCCTGTCCTGGAAAGGATTGTCAAGGCGCTCGGGCCGGCGACATACGAGGAATTCACCGTCGAGGTGAATCCCGACGATGTCGTCGCCGGCGGACCGGAGTACGTAGACGGACTACGCGCTTTGGGTGTGAACCGCGTAAGCATGGGAGTCCAGTCGTTTGACGACGGCATCCTGCGGTGGATGAACCGGAGGCACGATGCCGCCGGGGCCCGCGAGGCGTTCCGCCTCCTGAGGGCCTGCGACTTCGACAACATCAGCATCGACCTTATTTTCGGCGTGTCGCAGCTGTCGGAGGCTTGGTCCTGTACCGTAAGAGAGGCATTGGCGCTTAGGCCGGAGCACATCTCCGCCTACCAGCTGTCCATCGAAGAGGACAGCGCCCTGGAGCGGATGGTGTCGGACGGCCGCTATGCGGAGGCTTCCGACGAGCAGTGCCGCTCCCAGTACGACACTCTTTGCCGTATGTTGGCCGATGCGGGTTACGTCCACTATGAGATATCAAACTGGGCGCGCCCGGGCCGCGAAGCGGTCCACAACAGCGCCTACTGGCGTCGTGTCCCCTACGTCGGCCTCGGCCCCGGCGCCCACAGCTTCGCCCCCGGCTCCCATCGTCTCACCCCCGACCCCCGCTCTCTCCACACCCTTTCATCAGACGCACCTGCTTTCGCCTCTGAGGTTTGCACTCGTCCAACCGTCCCTAGAGCAGCATCCTCCTTCCCCGCCATCAACTCCTCTGGTCTCCAGTCCCTCCCCTCAGACGCACCTGCCGTCACCCCTGGAATCCGTTCGTGGAACAGCCGGGAGCTGCCACGGAGGGAGGCCGGAGGCCGACTGGTCCGCTGGCGAGCCGAGCAGGAGGTACTCTCGGCGGCCGAAGCCGCCGAAGAGACCATCATGCTCGGCCTCCGCACCGCCTCCGGCCTTCCCCTCGCCACCCTTCGCACCCTGTCGCCCTCCGCGCCCATCGACACCCTCATCTCCGAAGGTGCCCTCCAGTTGATCCCATCTCCCGCCTCCTCAGTTGCTCCCACTTCTCCTTCTGTCTCCGCCACTTATCCCACGGAGGACACCCTCTTTGTCCGGATCCCCGAGGACCATTTCTTCGTTTCGGACGACATCATCGCCCAACTACTTCCCTGAAACTATCCCTAACGCCCTTGCCTTCCACTTGTCCGGTTTAAAGCTGAGGTCTTTCTAGAGCCTCAGTTTACCGCTGGAGCATAACTCTCTCATTATGAGCAAACTAATCGTTTTACCCCTTGCAAATAGTGCAGGGGTTAAATGCTCAATCTATTGATTATTAACACGTTATTCTCCAGTGGCATAAGACCAATACCTATTATTTCATTGCTTACTGGTTTGTCAAACTGTTTCTCAGCCGAGCGGATGCACCACTTGACTATCAATCCCTTCGGCGGTATGGCTATCACCCTACCCTTGGTCATCTTACCCTATTCCATTTCCCCACCCCACAGCGCTTGTCCCTCCCCACACAGATTCTGTATCCTCGCCACACGTGCATAGCTGGCCCAATGTTGAGAATGACAACAGGAATAGGGTTGGTTCCTTCAATTCTGCTCTCCCCTCGGCTTTAATAAGACTTTCTGCTTTTGCCGATTCCTTATTTTGTGCCCGTATTTTCTTTCGCGTCGAGTAATTGCTGGCAAATACGGTTTCGACCGTTTCGGCAATCGTCTTGACGTCCTCTTCAAAAAGGACAAGAAAGATTCCCTGTCCAAGGATGAGGTCATTTAACTCTATACGTAAACAGTCTTCTAGGCGGTAGGTGAATTTAATGTAGTCTGAGCCCTCCACTGGGAATGCGATCGCAGAGTGCTGTAGACGGTCCAATTCCTGGACCGTCTATAGCATTTTGGGGCGTTTTTGCCTTAGACGGTCCATCTTTTGGACCGTCTAAAGCAGTTAGGATCAGGAATAGTTGGGGAGTGGTCAGTGTCTGGTTCAGAACAGGGTGGGAGGGGAAGATGGATAGGAAGAAGCGGAAGTAAAAGGGACGAGGAGGAAAGGCGGGAATGATGAGAATGTGGCAAAGGAGGTGAAGGAGGGAAAGAATGAAAAAGGTGAGAAGGATGAGAGAGGTGAGGGAAATGGAGAAGGTGAGGGAAGTATAGGGGATAGTGAGGAGAAAAAAGCACAAAAAGGGTGGTTTTGTTCCTGAAATGGAGGTTGGATAGAGAAATAAGAACAAAATGGGGTGTTTTGTTCCTGAAATCGGATTCAGAAGATCAGGCGAGAATAGACTGTAATGGGAATGTGGAGGGGAATGAGGGATTGGGGCGAGTGGGAAGTGAGAGGGGAAGAAAACCTAGGATAGAGTGATTAGGCGGAAAGAAAAAAAGAGGGGGCGGGGGTGGATAATTGGGGAAGAATTGTTATATTTAGGACAAATTTCTAAAAACCTGATACAATGTTAGCTAAGATTGTTTACATCCTCGGTATCGTAGTCGCCATCTGGTGCGTCCTCGACATCTTCAAGAAACCCAAACTCGGCATCATCGGTAAGATCCTTCTTTCGATCGCCGTCCTGGCTTTCAGCTGGATCGGTTTCATCGTGTACTATTTCCTTCTCAGGGACAAGGTTTAACCTTCCCTTATTGTCAGAAAATTAGTGGCCTTGCAGGATACTGCAGGGCCATTTTTGTTATGGATTGGACGGGGGTTATTTGTTCCGGAGGGAATACTCGCAGCCGCAGTATTGCTGGTTGTAGAAGTTCATCTCTCGGATGATCTGGTTCCGGCGGTCCTGGAGTCCGCCTTTGCGCCAGTTTTGGCCCCACCAGGTGATGGTGACGGGAGGGAGGGCGGAGTTGACGGTGTCGCAGGCCCAGCGGCCGGCGGTATCGACCTGGGCCAGGTCCTTCCAGCGGGAGGAAGCCAACGTCGTGGTCAGGACCGTGTATCCGTGCTGTGACGCGTAGCGTGCGGCACGGAGAAGGCGGTACTTGAAGCAGGCGAGGCAGCGCGCGCCGCGCTCGGGCTCGTTCTCGAGCCCCAGCGCCGCGCAGCTGCGCCAGTCCGCGTGCTCGTAATCGTCATCGACGATTTCGAGCCCGAGCGACTGCGCGTAGCGCGTGCACTCGTCCTTTCGGTGCAGGTACTCCTCCAGGGGGAAGATATTGGAGTTGGAATAGAATATTGTCGGAGTGATGCCTTGCTGGAGCATGATTTCGATAATGGCAGAGGAGCACGGCGCGCAGCAGGTGTGCAGCAGCACACGCCGTGCGCCGCCCGGAACCTCCAGCACGAGCTTATGTTTCACTCCGGACACCTTGGACCGGTCGGCAGTTTCTCCGGCACTCATTCTATGGAACTCATATCTATCAGTCCGTTCATCAGCGCATATACGGTCAGGCCGGCCACGGACTTGATGCCGGTCTTGCGTGTGATGTTCTTGCGGTGGGAGATGACGGTATAAACGGAGATGTTGTTCTGGTCGGCTATCTCCTTGTTGAGCAACCCCTTAGCCACACCCACGAGAATCTCTTTCTCCCTTTCTGACAAGGATTCCCGCTCCTCTTCGGCCGCCTTGCGCTTACCGTATTTACCGTTGTTCTCGAGCATCTCCAACATGGGCTCGAGCGCTCCCTCCTCGACCGCCGTATGGCGGTCCAGGTCATACTCGAGCGAACATATCAGATACAGTGTCTGCATCCTGACCGAAGAATCGCAACCTTCTGGCAACGAATTCATCACCAGGCTTTTGAGGTCAGAGATCTTCTCGTTGATGCTGTTGTGGTCATCAGTGAAGGACTCTAGTGAAGCCTTCTTCCTCCCCCTTCCCTCAACCAGTATCCTGACATAGGGCATGACGTTCTCTTCCTCGAAACCGAAATGCCTGTTGAGCTCTTCCTCGTAATCGTCGTAGAATTTATGGAATACCTTCTTCTGCGCCTCGCTGCAAGGCGCCAACAGACTCTCGAGCAGATTGGACAGGGATTTGAGCGCAACGTTGAGATAGTACTCGTGCGAGCGGTGAAGATAATCTGCCAGATCCTCTATGCTTGCGTCCCTCAGCATTTTCTCCGTAGGTTTGAACTGCCTGTCGATATAGAAATGGTAGAGAAGCAAGAACGTCGAAGGGTCTATCCCGTGCGAAGTGCAGACGTCCTCCACGGTCCTGTCTCCGAAATTGCCGCTGATGCCCAGGCGTTCCAAGAGCCCAAGGATCTGGAAATTGCGGTCCACAAGCTCCGACAGCCTGATGTTGGGATTGATCTCCGTCGTCATTATAAACAGATTGTCTATCAAAGCAAAGATAGCATTAAAAAATGCTATTGGACCTTGAAGCATATAAAAATCCCCATAAATAGGGATGTCGCATAGTGAAAAATGCCGTAAATTTGCAAATCCAAAGCAAGCGATATGACATTGAAGGATTTGAAGGTCGGCGAATCGGCCGTGGTCAGAAATGTTGGAGGCGAAGGAGCCCTTCGCCAGCACTTCCTGGATATGGGCATCATTCCGGGTGCCGAGGTGCGTCTGGTAAAGATGGCTCCCATGGGAGACCCGATGGAGATAAAGATTCACGGCTATGCCTTGACGCTCAGGGTCTCGGAAGCTCTCAACATCGATGTCGACAAGGAGTACAGCCGTGAGCCGGAGCATCTCGGCCCGATCGACGAGGACTTTGGATACAATCTTTCCCTTCATGAGCATAATGCCCACCCGGGTCTCGGCGAAGGCGGACGTTTCCATTCCAAGGAAGACGAGCATCCCCTTCCCAAAGGAGAAATCCTTACATTTGCCCTTGCGGGCCAGCAAAACTGCGGCAAGACTACGCTCTTCAATCAGCTGACCGGCTCCAACCAGCACGTGGGCAATTTTCCGGGCGTGACGGTCAGCCGCAAGGACGGTGTAATCAAAGGACATCCCGACACGCGTGTGACCGATCTCCCGGGCATCTATTCGCTTTCGACTTATACCGCCGAAGAGCTTGTGTCCAGGGATTTCATCCTCAATGAAAAACCCAAGGCGATCATCAATATCGTAGATGCCAACAATATCGAACGCAACCTCTATCTGACGATGCAGCTGATGGAGCTGGATGTCCCGATGGTGCTCGCACTCAATATGATGGATGAGCTCAGGGGCAACGGCGGATCCGTCCGCGTCAACGAGATGGAGCGCTTGCTGGGCATCCCGGTCGTTCCGATTTCCGCTGCCAGCGGAGAGGGCGTTAACGAACTTGTCGAGCACGCCATCCACATCGCCAAGTATCAGGAGAAGCCCGGACGCCAGGACTTCTGCAGCAAGGATGACCATGGCGGTGCTGTGCACCGCTGTCTCCACAGCCTGATGCATCTGGTCGAGGACCATGCGCAGCGCGTAGGCCTGCCGGCGCGTTTCGCCGCCAGCCGACTTGTCGTCGGCGACGCGGCCGTCACCGCGCAGCTCGGCCTCGAGAGCAACGAGGAAGAGATGGTGGAGCACATCATCACCCAGATGGAAGAAGAGCGCGGCCTGGACCGCCATGCGGCCATGGCCGACATGCGCTTCTCGTTCATCAGCCGTCTCTGTTCGCAGACCGTATCCAAGCCACAGGAAAGCAAGGAATACCGTCGCAGTCTCAGGATAGACCGTATCCTGACTGGCAAATGGACGGCAATTCCCGCCTTTATCGTCATCATTGCCTTGATCTTCTGGCTGACGTTCGATGTCATCGGCCTCTGGCTGCAGGATTTGCTTGCGGCAGGAATAGAGGGTCTCGGAGCGGCAGTGGACGCCGCATTCATCCGCTGGGACGTCAGCGAACCCGTTCGTTCGCTGGTCGTAGACGGGATATTCGGGGGAGTAGGCTCCGTGCTTAGCTTCGTCCCCATTATCATAGTGCTGTTTTTTTTCCTTTCGATGCTTGAGGACAGCGGCTACATGGCGCGCATTGCGTTTGTCTCCGACAAACTCCTGCGCCGCCTCGGCCTCTCCGGCCGGAGTATCGTGCCGATGCTCATAGGTTTCGGATGCTCAGTTCCCGGAGTAATGGCCACCCGCACCCTTCCGTCCTCGCATGACAGGCGCCTTACCATCCTGCTCATCCCGTTCATGAGCTGCTCCGCCAAGATAGCCATCTATGGCTTCCTGGCGAGCGCTTTCTTCCCTGGGAGGGCAGGTGTGGTAATGGTATCGCTCTATCTCCTTGGAATAGTAGTGGGCATATTGACCGCATTGGTCTCCAAACTGTTCCATGGACAGAAGGATTCATCTCCCTTCGTTATGGAGTTGCCCGTGTACCGTATCCCGAGGGCGCGTAACGTCTGGCACTTGCTTTGGGACAAGACCAAGGACTTTATCCAGCGCGCATTCACCGTCATTTTCGTGGCTACGATCGTCATCTGGCTTCTCCAATCCTTCGACTTCAAGCTCAATTTCGTCGAAGACGGCAGCCAGAGCATCCTCGCCTGGCTGGCGGGTCTGATCGCTCCGCTCTTCGCCCCGCTCGGGCTCGGTGACTGGCGTATCGTCACCGCCCTCATCACCGGCTTCCTTGCAAAGGAGAGCGTGGTCTCCACGATGGAGGTCCTTGGCGTGACCGCTGCCCTGACTGCGGCCACGGCGGTTCCCCTCCTCGTCTTTTGCCTTCTCTATACTCCCTGCGTCGCCGCCATCGCGTCCATACGCCGCGAGCTCGGCTCCAAATGGGCGTTTCTGGTCATCTTGTTCCAGTGCATCATCGCGTGGATTTTCGCTCTGGCCGCTTATCTGATTTTCGCATGAATGCAGCCACTATAATCGTCCTGGCCGTGGTAATCGCCCTTGTGGCCTTTGCGCTGTATACTGCGACGCGCAAAGGAGGAAGCAGCTGCTCCTGCGGCGACTGCTCCAAGAAGGAAGGCTGCCCGTACTGCGACGGAAAAGGCGGCAAGTGTGATTAGACGGGCTTGATGCGCTGCGAGAGGCGCGCGCACAGCCCGGGGAAGAATCTCTTGATATATACCATGACCAATTCGCCCCTGCCGACGAGGACCTCGCGGCGGCCCTGGGCGATGGCGCGGACTATCTGCTTCGCAGCTTTGTCCGCGTCCAGTCCCCCGGCCTGGCCGGGGTCCATCTGCCCGTGCTGCTTTCCGCCCTTGTCAAGGGCGCGCAGCGAGATGTTGGTCCTGACCCTGCCGGGGCAGATGATGGTCACCTTGATGCCTTTGGATGCATATTCTGCGCGAAGGGTCTCGAAGAATCCGTACAACGCGAACTTGGCTGAGCTGTACCCGCACCTTAACGGGAATCCGAAACGCCCGGCGATGGAAGTGGTGACGGCTATGTGGCCCCCTCCGGCCTCCAGCATCCTGGGCAGGATGCCCTTGGTGATGGCCACGGGGGCGAAGTAGTCGATCTCCATGATCTTGCGGATCATCTCCATGGACGTGTCTTCGACATTGGTACGCTGGCTGATACCGGCGTTGCAATAGACTATGTCAATGCCGCCGAACGCGTTCCAGGCGGCATTGACCGTATCTTCAATGGCCGACGGATCGCCAAGGTCGCAGGGCAGGACGCAAACGTCCGCCGCGCCTGCATCGCGGCACGCGGCGGCGACAGGCTCGAGCCTGTCGCGGGAGGACGAAGTCAGGACGAGCCGTGCGCCTTGCGCCGCATAGCGGCGGGCGCACGCTTCCCCTATACCCGAGGATGCGCCGGTGATCCAGACAACTGACATTATTCCTTGACCTTTTCGCGGGAGACGAGCCCCATCATCCTGAAGAGGAACTTAGGGAGGGATTTATCACCGTCACGTTTCTTCATGTCGATGAACCATCCGAGTTTTTTGACTACCGGGATCTTGTGGGTCTCGACGAGCTCGATCAGAGTTCCGTCGGGATCCTCGACATAGCAGAAGTGACCGGATGCGTCGCCCATGTCGAAACTGGTGTCGTCGGGACAGCTGTCCACCGTGAAGGGATATCCTTTCTCGGCGCAGAAAGCCTTGAGGGCTTTCATCCCGGTGACGTCATAGCAGATCTGGATGAATCCGGGATCTCCCCAGTAGCGTCCTTCGTATATCTTCTTAGGCTTCCTGTCGAGAGCCTGTACCAACTCGACAGTGTCTTCTCCAAGAAGGTCGGAATACGCTCCCTTCCTGGGTTTTGCGGGAGCGAGCAGGACCCTGCGGTACTGCTCCTCCGAGCCGGGCAGTCCGGACCAATAGTCGAAGATGCCGGTCTCGTCATAGATGACTTTGGTGTACCCGAGTATATCCCTGTAGAAAGCGATGGATGCTTCCATGTCGGTCACTCCGACAGAGGCGCCTATGACTCCTCCCGTGAGCTTTCCCTGAGGGATGAAGACATCCTTGCGCTCTACGAGCAGGAAAAGATTGCCATAAAGGTCCTTCACCGTGAAACATGGTGTTCCGTCGGGGAGCATGGAGACGCGTCCGACATCGGGCCACGATGCAGCCAGGATGTCGTGGAATCTCTTTACGTCCAGACACTTGATCTTGGTGCAGAACACCCCAAGGTCTCCGATGGAGACGCTGAAGGGGCAGGGTTCGGGCTTACGCTCGGAGTACTGCCATATCTCCAGTCCGCCGCCACCCTGAAGGTTCATGGCTATGCAGGCGTGGCGCTTCTGCGGCTGGTTGCCGGTATAACGGAGCATTCTCTCCGCCACCGTGTCGTCTTCGAGAATGCGGGTGTCGAAGCCGAAATGCTTGATGAACCAGTTCCAAGACTTGCGGAAATCGACGGTACCTACGCCGACTTGCTGGATTCCGGTGATGTTGAATTCTGCCATATTGGTCATTGGTTTTATATCAGTCCTGCCGGGAGGTCCATCACGATCTCTCCGGCTTCCGGATCGATAGACAGTATGAAATCTTCGTGAAGTGGTATCATCGCCTGGCCGTCCGCCGTTTCGACATACAGACAGGGATTGCCGGGGATGTCTTCATAGTCCGTGATCTCGCCCACGCGTGTGTCGCGGTCATAGAGGACCATGCCGATAAATCCTTCCAGGCCTTCGTCTTCGTCCGCGTCGTATCCTGCGATGCTTTCTGCATCCGCGAATACTGCGCGGCCGACGACTTCCTCGGCATCCTCGAGCGAAGCCATGTCCGTGAGCCGGGCTATGGCCTTGTCACGTCCCTTCCGCTCGAAAGAGTCGATAAAAAAGGGAACCGGCAGTCCATCGAATTCGATGAACACCGGTTCCTGTGGATCGATGTCTTCAGGCATGATGTCGCGGAATCCAAGCAGGATACCTCCATCAGTGCCATGGGACTTCAGTACCTTGGCAATCTGTACGAGACGGTCGGATGGAGTCTCGGACATGGGATTAAGCCTCGGCGGCTTCCTCTGCGGTCTCGGCAGCGGCGGCGGCAGCCTCTTCGGCAGCCTTGGCCGCGGCAGCGGCTTCAGCCTCGGCCTTCTTCTTGGCGATGGCCTCGGCGCGCTCCTGGTTCACCTTTGCTTCAGCCTCGGCGGCAGCCTTGGCCTTGGCGGCGGCGTCCTTGGTGAGACCCTGCTTCTTGGCAGCGATCTTGGCGTCCCTCTGTGCCTTCCAGTCGACGAACTTCTTGTCAGCCTGCTCCTGGGTGAGAGCACCCTTGGCGACACCACCCTCAAGGTGATGGCGGAGGAGGACACCCTCGTAGGAGAGGATGCGGCGGGCGGTGAGGGTAGGCTGGGCGCCTACGTTCAGCCATGCCAGAGCCCTCTCGGAGTTCAGGACGATGGTAGCGGGGTTGGTGTTCGGATTGTACGATCCGAGCTGCTCGATGAAGCGACCGTCGCGCGGTGCGCGGGAATCTGCCACTACAATGTGGAAGAATGCGAAATTCTTCTTACCGTGGCGCTGTAAACGAATCTTAACAGCCATTGTGAATCTGTTTAATTAAAAATTGTACTTAAGCCTTTCCTACCCGAGGAAAGTGGCTGCAAAGTTACTGATTTTTTCTATATTTGCAAGCACTTAACCAGTACCAATCAAGTCGATATAAGATGAAACAGATTGTAACCCATTTCACTGACAACGACCTTTACACCTTTACCTGCCAGTACTACATCCTTATGCGTTATCCCCGCGCCGAAGTCGAGTATTCGTTCTTCGACCGCAACGGCACCAAATACCCCAAGGGTTTCGCCGCCCTCCTGCAGGAGCAGATAGACGGAATGAAGGACGTGGTCTGTACACAGGAAGAGGCAGACTACATGCGCGACAGCTGCTATTTCCTTCCCCTGTGGTACTTCACTTTCCTGAAGGGTTACCGTTTCAACCCCAAGGAGGTACACATCTCCCAGGATGAGGAGGGGCATCTCGACATCAAGGTCAGGGGCAAATGGTTCTCCACCATCATGTGGGAGATGCCCATCCTGTCCTCGATTTCCGAACTGATGCACACACTTCAGGGAGACCTTGAGACCTATGATCCCGACCTCGAGGCGCGCCGTGCCTGGGACAAGGCCGTGCAGATCTTCTCCAACGGCCTGACCTTCGGCGACATGGGCACGCGCCGCCGCCTGAGCTTCGACCATCAGGAGATGGTTGTCCGGACTATGAAGGAGGTCTATGAGTCGCAGAAATGGCCCGGCATATTCACCGGTACCAGCAATGTCTGGCTGGCCATGAAGTACGGCACCAAGTGCCTCGGCACCATGTCGCACCAGCTCATTTCCTTCGAGGAGAACGTCAGCGGCGTCTTCGAGTGCAACTTCAACGTCATGAGGAAGTTCAGCGACGTTTATGACGGTGACAACGGTATCTTCCTCTACGACTGCTTCGGCGACAAGGTTTTCTTCTCCAACCTCTCCAAGCGCATGGCCATGATGTACAAGGGCCTTCGCGTGGACAGCGGCAATGAGGAGGAGCAGACCGAGAAAATCATCGAGAAATACAAGTCCCTCGGCATCGACCCCGCTACCAAGCAGGTGGTCTATTCGAACGGCCTCAATATCGACCGCGCCATCGAGATCCATAAGTACTGCGCCGGTCGTGTATTGGATTCTTACGGTGTCGGCACCTTCCTGACCTGCGACGTCGTGAACTGCAAACCTATGAACATCGTCGTCAAGCTCACCCGCTGCCGCATCACCGAACTCCGCGAGTGGCACGACTGCGTCAAACTTTCTTGCGACAAGGGCAAGACATTGGGCAATCCCGGCAAATGCGCCTATCTCCAGTCGATAATCGGCGATTGACGCGCGTAAGATTGACTTTTTTTAAATAATCAACATATCTTTGCAGATACAAAAATGTAATGTTATGAAAAGAATCTTAGTTTTAATTGCAGCGTTTGTCTTTATTGCGACAGCAGTTTCCGCCCAGGTGGCTCCCCGCATGAAATACAAGGAGCTCAAGGATTCCTACAATCCCAAGGAGTATGTCAAGTCCGCCAACGACCCGTATTCCCCGGGTTGGTCCGGTTTCGCTTCCTTCGTCCTGCCCGGACTCGGACAGGTAATCAGCGGTGAGACCGGCCGTGGCATCGCATTCTTTGCGGGTGACCTGGCCATCGGTGTAGCGGCCAATCTCTGTGCCGACAAATTTATGAAATACGTGCAGACTGACGCTAATGGCAAGCCCTTGAAAATCGACGGCAAATACGTCTATACCGACGATGCCGCCGCCGGCAAATGGGCAGGTGCGATCATCGGCGTCAGCGCCATCGGCGTCGCGAATTACATCTGGAACATCTGCGACGCACGCAAGGTGGCCAAGGTGAAGAACATGTACTATCAGGACCTTGCCGGCAAGCACGCCGTCGGTCTTGACCTGTATCCTTCCTTCGACTATGCTATGACAGGAGAAGGCGCCAGGGTAGTCCCCGGAATGACTCTTTCCCTCCAGTTCTAGTAAATAATCTGCATTCCAAACAGAGGGAGCAAGTCATCTTGCTCCCTTCTTTTTTTGCAGTTTTCCACAAAAAATTTGTGTTTTCAAGAATTCGCAGTATATTTGCAATCCCAAACCATGCGGTAGTGGTGAAATGGTAGACACGCTACTTTGAGGGGGTAGTGCCCGTTGGGGTGTGTGAGTTCGACTCTCACCTACCGCACCGAAACCGGCTTCAGAGACACTCTGAGGCCGGTTTTCTTTTGTTTTTGGCGACATTTTGGCGACTTGTGGTATAGTTCCGCTGCAAAGTGACCTCTTACAATTCACCTAACATCAATGCTGGATTCGCCTCAAAAAAGCACTTACTGTATTAATCAAATAAACACTATTTAATCTTATGTAAATGATAATCGTGTAAAGCCTTGAAGTTGATGCCTTCCTCTTCACAAAACTTTTCCATTTTCGGAAGTGGACTTCTTGATTTATAGAGCTTGTAATACTTGTCTAGCTGTCGTTTTGAATAATGACTTCTTTTATACGTTTTATATGAGTACTTTATTAGAGGCAGTAATGATGGAATATAAACAATTGATGATAATTCCGTTTGCAAAACATCTAAATAGGGTTTTATAGGTCGATCACCGTCTCCAGATGAAATTGCTTGACCGGTAACATCAAGATATGGTTTTGCAACACTCGACATTTTATGACCTTTTCTCGTATCAAACGCTAATGCATCATTGTAATCCTTTGCTCTATCGCTTACTTCGCTAAGAATGTAGGATAAATAATAGTGAGTGTATATCCGATTCCTTAGTAACTGCCAAAATACGGGAAACACTAATGTAAATACAAGAAACGCTTTAGCAAAAGATGCCATCACTGGACAATTACCGTTAATATATGGTTTAAAAGCATCTAAATTTGGCAGTATATGATAAACCACGTAAACAAATAAAGAAAGGAATCCAGCAGATAATAACACTCTCCACCATGTTTTCATAAACACTTCATCAAATACATAAATAACGAGTGTGAGTAAGAATAGTGTAGAGTATATGCCTGCCTGTCCCACTTGTCCTATCTGTGAAATGGTGTTTTCGTACCCAATAACGATCAATAATAAAACTGTTAATGAAAACATCAACGTCCCTCGTTTCCTTGACCTTTTTTCTTCTTTAACAGAAGACTCTGCAGCGGCATAGACTGTTGGTCGTTTAGCTAAATCAGGCATTGAGATAGATTCAAGTCCATTTCGTAGTTTTTTCGCGTAATCTGGAGTCCAAAAACGACGAAGTAACAAGTCATCAAGGCTTATTGTCAAATAGATTGCAGAAAACAACTCAATGAATGATGCGAAATCTGATATCATACGCCGAACTTTGAATATCTGTTGGAAAGAACCCGTTGCAGTTCTTTGTTTACTTCAAAAATGCCGTCAACTCTTTTATTACTCTCACCGTCATATTTAATCTTAGTATGGTAGGCTGGATAATCTACATTTTTGGCATCATTGTTCTCCCATTGCATCGGTCTAAGATTCACAGACTCGTCTATCTCCTCTTCAGTGGCTCCTTTACTTAACAAAAAAGCTTTGGGGACAACATGATCAACTTCCCAGCCGCAATCGTCAGAACGGTCTCCATATTTTGACCACCGAATTAATGCCCCACAAGGATCTAATCGATACTCTTCTAGTTCTTTCCCTTCAATTGACCTCAATCTTTCCCAGATTTCTCGTCTTTTAGTCTCATTTATCATAGTAATTAAAGATTATTAATCTTAAAAAACAGAGTTACGGGAGTTCTATTTTTACTAAATAAAACTCATTGTCAGCCATGCTTATGCCGTATAGTTCTTTATCGTTTCGTGCTGTGATTTTAAATACAGGAATGTCAATAGAATAATGGATGGATTCTTTACCATTCCAGTTAAAAACAGAAATAGCATTCAAGTCCTCGGGGTTCTTGCTCCCAATGAGGATTGAATAGATCCGCTTATCTGTTGAGGTTAAATCTGAAAAACCGAAATACATTTGAGGAGTTTCCCATAAAGAACCATTTTTGAATTCAACTAAGGGTGGATACATGTCTCTCTCTGTGACTTTGCTTAAGTCTCTGTCCAATGCAAATATTTCGAGAATTGCTCCCATGAATGTTCCTGTTGCCATCATTTTCCCATTAGGAGAAATAGTTACGGGGGTGCTGATAAAGGCAAGCCTTTGCACCTTGTCATCAACGGGGAAGTCATTATAGACATTCATTACACCGCTGTTATCAGCTAAGGCAAAACGTCCTTGTTCGCCGGGCTCTGTATCGAATTGTCCATCGTATAGAATAGAATCCTTTTTGAGATACCATGCTCTTCGAACGACAGAAGCACTGCTATCCGCTGGAATTTCTGATAGAAAGCGACCATCAACCTCGTAATGAACAAGTTTCTTGGTAGAAGAATCAAACACAGATAATGTTTTCCCGTCTCTATCCATTACAATCGAGGCGGCAGACAGAATCTCTCCCGGTCCACGACCATTTACGGCAAAACTACCAAGATATGATCCGTCATGTGTAGAATAGCGATGTATCCACTTCCCATGACTAGAAGAGAGAATTAAAACATTGTCATTAGCGATGATAATATCTTTGGGGTATGTTATTTCGAGAGGATCATCTGAAAGATAACGGCAAATCGCACTATCGTTTTTTGGGAAAGAGGGTTCTGAATAATCAGAATCAGTATTTGAGCATCCGATTGCCGAAAAGAAGGTGAGGGTTATCAATATGAGGCTCCGCATATACATGTCCCTCTAAGTCTGATTCCATGTCCATAACCGCCGTTCGTTGCCTCCCACGTGCGAAAGCAATTAGGACATACGTATCGGCAGAACATCGTATAACTAAACATATCACATTCTATTTCCATCCCTGTACCCGATTCAGGTGACGCGAGGGCTTCTACATTAGCATCAATAAAAGCATCTCTGTCAGTCTTATTGACAATGGTTGTAACGGCGATAGAAGATGCTAACAAGCAAAATAAAAAAAGATAGTAAACAAAACGATGTTTCATAAAATAAGGAATTTTAGTTGTTTATAACCTGAAAAAAAAGAGTGCGTAATTCGTTATTTGATAAAGGATTACCAACAAAGACGATTCTGCTGGATTCATCTAGCAAAAAACAATGATATTTGCTGTCCTTTGGTATTTGATTGTTTTTCTCAAAAGTATTGAATGAATCGATGAAGACAGGATATTTCCACGAAATGTTAATTAATCTCCTAGTGATATGGCTTAATTGTGTGTGATCTGGTGAAAGTAGGGGTAATATATCAAAAGTGGCAGAAATTGAATCTCTAAGTTCGAAAATAGGTTCGATGTCACTTAAATGGCCAATAGCGCAGTCGATACAATCACTAGGAGAATAATAGTAGACAAGTGTTTTATGCTTTATATTTATTGAAATGGTTGCCGTATCAGCGTTCTGAATTTTAAGAAGAGATGATGGGAGAACAACATTTGAGTCATACATTTTATAAACTCTCCGCTTATTGTTAAAGTTCTCAATAGAAGAGCAGCATATTAATGATGCAAAGCAAAACAAGAGCACAAACCTATTAATCTTGTTAAAAGCCATTGATTGTAAATAAAAAAAAGTATTATGCCAGAATCTTGAATGGTAATACCTCCCCTATATTATAGAGTTACTAAAGTAAAAATACTAAGAAATCATTAAAACAAACGGTCTATACAAATAGATACTCTTTCATATATGAATTATAGTAAAACATTGATCACTAATTGTTTTCTCTCTATGTCATCATAACGCCAATCAATGCAAATACATTTCAATTCTTATTAAAGTAGTTGTAATACAATTGGAAAGCTGTTGAAAGAAAAATAGAGCTCTATCAAGACAAATTTTCATTTAAGAACGAACGCGGGAAAAAATAGAATCAAGCCGAGGATTGATAATCCCATACCAGAGATACTGCCGATTGCAAAGGTGAACCAGAAGACTTCCTTGGGGCCGTCGAAGAGGAAGGGGACTAGGCCGAGAATGGTCGAAAGGATGGTTAAGGAAATGGGGACGATCTTGCGGTCGAAGGCCTTGATGTAGGTGCGAACTGCAGTGTCTGGCTGGGTTTGGGACGCCACGGAAGGACGGGTATGCAGGTACTCTGAGACGAGGTAGATGCCGGCGTTGACGGTGATGCCGCTGAGCATGATGAAGGCGGCGAAACCGCCCTTGTCGAAGGTAAAGTCGCCTATGCCGAAGACAAGGAACAGGCCGATGAAGGAAATCGGGATCATGAAGATGATGGCTAGGGGGAAGCGCAGGGAGTTGAAGTGGATGGCACAGATGACGAAGATCAGTGCGATGACAAGCAGGATAAGCCCAGCATATTTCTCCTTATTTGAGTAGAACCATCCTCCCTGGCCGCTTTCAGCCTTGAAACCTATCGGCAGGACCTGATAGTTCATATAGTCCACAGCTTCTTCAACTGTCCTGTTTGCCAGCAGGTAGGATCCGATGAAGTTGAAACGGACCGTCACGGCATAGGACTGGTTGTCCTTCTCTATGGGCAGGCCGGTGCGGCCCTTGGAAATGCTCCCCACTGCGGAGAGTTTGACCTTGGTGTCCGCGACCTCCACGGCCTTGTTGTCGATATGCCAGGCATCGAAACTGTCCTTGGCGGAGGATTCCAGACGGACGCCGACGTAGTCTCCCTCGTGCGGCAGGCGCATCAACGTCGTCCCGTAGAGTGGCGATTGCAGCGCCGAGTAATATTCGTACGGCGATACTCCATAACGGTTAAGAGCCTCGAAATCATAGAGCATATTGAACTCGGTCCTGGGCCGGCTGTTCCATCCTGTTCCGTAGATTTCGGGCTGGGAGACGCGGCGGTTCCCGCTCAAATGTGCGATCAATTGCTCTCCGTAGCCGATCAAGTCGTCGTAGTTGTAGCCTGTCAGCAATATGGAGTTTGACTTGCTGTCTGTGACTATGTTGTTGTTGAAATAGTTCTCGTCGATGCCGCTGACGCTCCAGTTGGCTCCGCCGAAATTGGCCGCTATCGAAATGACGTCGCCCTTGATCTTCGAGGGTAGCCACGTTCCTTCGTATTCCGGCTTGAAAAGTACAGAGATAGTACCGTTGTCGTACGAGGTGACACGGGTCTCGAAGACCTCGATTTCCTCTATCCCGGCCAGATAGTTCTCCATACTCCGCATCACCTCGTTGAGCTGGTGGACAGTGCACCCCTCGAGCATTCCGGCGCTGATGCTCAGCCGCTGGCGGGAAGGCTCCCTGTAGAAATCGGAGTGAGACATAGCCTTGTAGAACAGGCCGAAGGACGAGCTGAGAATCTTGTCCACCGTGGGCTTGTTGTCGGCATAAGGCCGCCACGCCAGGACCTTGTTTGCTGCCTTCTGCCAGCCTTTCAGCGGCTCCCTGTTTTCGTCCCCGAACTTCGTCGGCAGCAGGCACGTCGGAATGCCGAACATCACTATGAAGGCGACGACGTACACCCACTTGTGTTGCACACCCCAGGCGATATAGCGCTCGTAGCGGCGGTTCCAGCGGGCGGTGCGGCGGAGACGGCGCGAGCGGGTTTTCCCTTCCGCGAAGCGGATGGGGAAATACTCCAGCAGCGCCGGCACGAACAGGTAAGACACCAGCAGCGACACTGCAAGGTTGATGATGATGACGAAGGCGAAATCGGTAAGGTTGGCCTTTTCGCTCTCCGGCAGCAGCAAGATCACCAGCAGCGCGACGACGGTCGTGAGCACGGCGCTGAGCAGCGCCGGGAACACGCTCCGCGTCCCCGTCCGCGAGTAGTGGTCAATCATCACGATGCTGTTGTCAATGATGATGCCCAGCGACACTGTCACGCCGGCCAGGGTATAAATGTGGATGTGCAGGCCGGAGAAGAAATAAACTGCAATGGAGATCAGCAGATTCACCGCGAGCGTGATCCCGATGACGGCCATATATCGCCAGGATCGTGCGGCGGCGAAGGCGAACAGCAGCAGGATGAGCAGGCAAATCCCCGTACGGAGATATATCTTGTCCAGCTCGTCGGAGATGTACTCCGAATAATCGTAACTCACGGAAATCCCTATCTCTTCCGGGATGATCTCCTGCATTGATGCGAGGCAGTCCTTGACGGACTGCACCACGGCGATAAGGTTGGCGTCGGAAGAGGCTTCTACGGTGAGGTTCAGCACGTTGAGGCCGTTGATACGATAGTAGGAATTGGGTAGTGCCTCCTGATATCGGAAAGTCGCTATGTCGCCCAGGTGCACGATACGTCCCTCTGCATTGGCCACCGGTACGCCGGCAAAGTCCGCCGCCGTGTCGGAGTGGAGTTTGACGGCGAAGGTGTTGCCGCCGCTGCGGGTCAGGCCCACCATCTGCTCGGTGTAGTACGAGCGGAAAGCGTTGCTGATCATACTGGCAGTGATACTCGCGGCGGCGGCCTTGTCAGCGTCGAAGGTCACCACCCACTCGAACGGGGTCTGCCCGTAGAAATCGACCGACGACACTCCCTCTATGATGGACAGCGGATGAAGCAGGTGCTCCTCCACGAACTTGGCGATCTCCAGCGAGGGCAGCGGGCTGCGGACGCTGTAGGCGATGGCCGTCTGCGATTCCTGGCCTTGGGTGTTGAGCGATATGGAAGGGTAGGTACAGCTTTCCGGCAAGCGGGAATAGATGTTGCGGATCTGCGATGCCACTTCGAAGCGCACGGCGTCCATATCGCTGCGCTTCCCGACATTCAGGGTGATGCGCCCGGCACCGTCTTCCGAGACGGAATTGATGCCTGTGCAGGCACGGATGCCGGACAGGACGCCTTCAAGCTTCGATGTGACCTCCGCCTCGACAATACGGGCCGAGGCGCCGGGATAGCTGTATGTGACCGTCAGGCTCTTGGCCGTAGGCGAAGGCGTATATTGGATCTTCAGCATAGAGAAGCAGGCAACGCCCACCACGGCCGCCACCGCCATCAGCAGCACGACCGAGAACGACGATATGCCCCTTCGCTCCGCCATCAGCCCCTGCGTTTGTAGATGGCCGAGTAAACTGCCGGGACGTAGAACAGCGACACGAGCGTACCTATGCTCATTCCGAAAATGATGACCAGCGCCATAGGGTACTGGAGGTCTGCGCCCATATTGCCGCGGCTCAGGAAAGGAGCTACGGCGAGGATGGTAGTGATCGAGGTCATAATGATAGCCTTGAGACGCCTGTGTCCGGCCTCGTGCACCGCCGCCTCGATCTCCATACCCTGACGGACCAGGCGGTTGATGGTGTCGATCTTGAGGATGGAGTCGTTGATGACGATGCCGGTGATGACAATCAGACCGATCAGAGACATAATGTTGATGCTCACTCCAAGGGCCCAGAGGCCCAGAAGCGAGAAAGCGATGTCTATGACAATCTCCGACAGGATGATCAGAGGCTGTATGAGCGACTCGAACTGCGAGGCAAGGATGAGGAACAGAAGGGCCAGTGCCACCAGCAGCACGAGGAGCATCTGGCGGACCATCTCGCGGTTGGAGAACCAAGATCCCGTGAAAGCTGCATCGAAATGGACGTCCTCACTTGCCGTCCGTCGGACTGTGGACATCACGGACGGTACCTGCTTTGCCGGGACCTCCAGCTCGAGCGGATAATAGTTGCCGTCGCTGCCGGAGACCAGCGTCTTGAAGTCCTGCTCGAAAGTTTGGCGCATCAGCGCGCTGACCGGCAGTTCGAAAGATTCTTCTCCGGAGCGGACGGATACTGTCGTTGTCCCGAGGATCTCCTCCATTTCCTTTATGTCGGTGCCCAGCACCACCGGGACGGAACGGGAGCCCTGGACGATCTCGAACAGCCTGTTGCCGTTCAGCGAATTGCGGAGTACGGACACTAGATCGTTCATCGTCACGCCATATAGGCTCATACGCTCGGGATCCGAGATGTATAGCACATCTTCCTTGAGAGACGGTTCGTCGAACGCGACGCCAGGCAGAGCCTCCCTGAGGCGGCCAAGAAACTCCTGTAAGCCGGATACAGTGAGCCCTTCGCTGCCTGCCGGCCGCAGGCGTGCCAGCAGCTGCGGTTCACGCTCCGAGAATACCATATCGAAGATATTGCCCGAAGTGGAGAAGGATGAGACGGCCCGTGGATAATGCTGTCCGATATAGGCGGCGAGGTCTTTCCTGACCCGTTCCAGTTCGCGCGGACTTCCGCATTTGAAATACAGCGAAGCCTGCCCCATTGACTGGTCGCCGGAGTGGCTCAGCACGAACTGCTGTACGCCGACCAGTGCCGTGGACTGCTCCAGACGGCCCTGGAGCAGTCCCTCCAGCTCCTGTATGCGGGCTTGGTTGCGCTCCAGCGTCACCGGCTCGTTCCAGTCGATGTGCAGGATGGCGTCGGTGTAGGTGATGGGCGGAAGCTTTTCCTTGTTCATACCTGTCCCGCAGATGGCGATTATGGCCGCGCAGGCGAGCGGCAGGGCCCAGGCTATCCACCTGTGCGCAAGCGCCCGGCTGACGGTACGGTCGTACCAGTGCAGGGCGCCGGAGAAACTTATCTTCTCCAGTGTATGATGCGGCTTGAATGCAGGAAGCTTGCGATACAGTGCCCAATAATAGACTGGCATTGCCACCACGGTGACGGCGTATGAGACCAGCAGAACCGTGGTCACGGCAAGGGCCTGATCGTAAAAGAGCTCGCCCGCGAGGCCGTTCAGGAAAACGAGCGGGATGAACACCGCGCAGGTGGTGAGCACCGAACTGAGCATAGCTCCTTGCACCTCTCGGGTGCCTTCCACCACCGCGCTGCGAAGGGCCTCGCCCTTCTGCCAGCGAGCGGTGATGTTGTCCGTCAGGACTATGGTATTGTCCACCATCATACCCACTCCAAGCAGCAGGCCGGAAAGTGAGATAATGTTGATTGACAGACCGATCAGGTAGAATACGAACACCGAGATGACCAGCGATACGGGGATGGTCATCGAGACCAATAGCGGCGAACGGAAATCCTTCATAAACAGGAAGATGACGATGCACACCAGGACGATGGCCATAATGATGTTCAGCAGAAGGTTCCGGATGGAGTAGTCCAGCAGCTCGGTCTGGTCGCGGGTCAGCTTGAACGCTATCTGCGGGTAATCGGAAGCGAACTGGTCCAGCTGCTCGGAGATGCCCTTCCTGAGCTCGGACATACGCGCCTCGCTCTGCTTGATGACAGCGAGCACGACCGCAGGCTCGCCGTCGGAGCGCGCGAGGCCGGTGCGTGCGGCCTCGTGCTCCAGGACTTCAGCTACGTCTTTGATCTGCAGCTGACGGTCTCCGACCTTGAACCAGACATCGGCAATGTCCTCGCGTGAAGCCGCGAAGGAGTGGAACTTGACGTTGTAGTGGTATTCACCGTCACGGATGGTAAGGTTGGAGAGGGTGACGTTGGCGGAATTGATGGAAGTCTCGAACTCGCTCACGCCGATTCCCAGACGCGTCAGTGCGTCGAGGTCAGGCACGACGAGGATCTCCCGTTCCGCAGTTCCGCTGATATCCACCATCGCTACCTCCGGGAGCTGTTCGATACGCTTGGATATGACATCCTCGGCGAACTCGCTCATCCTGAGGAAATCCGATCCGTCCTTGAGCGTCATATCGATATAGAAGGCCGGAATGTCGGTGGCGCTGGCCTTGAAGACTTTGGGGCGGTCGATACGAGGCAGTCCTCCCATTGCCCTGTCGATCTTCTCATTGACCTCGATGTAAAAATAATCAATGTCACCGCCTTCCTCGAAGGTGAGTGTCATTGTCGCGCTTCCGTCCATAGCTTCGGAGCGGATGTCCTTGAGGTGTCCGATCTGCACGAGGCTCTGGCGCAGCGGCTTCACGACGGCGTCGTCCATCTCGCGGGCGGACATATCCGGGGCTGTCACCTGGACAGTCACGTAAGGGATGTCCACGTCGGGGATGAGCGAGACGGGCAGCCGCCGGATGCCGATGATGCCGAGGACGATGAACACCAGCAGCACCATCGATACGGAGACGAGTCTGTCCAGTAGCTTGTCCAGCATAACGTCTATTCTTCTTTGAGGACGACCGTGGAGCCGTCTGCGAGGTTGAGGTTGCCCGAAACGATGATGAGGTCGCCCTCGTGGAGCTCGGCGCCTCTGTCGGTGTTGGCCTGGATTGCGAAACTCTCGCTGTTGGATCGGAGGGTGTTGACATACACCCAGTCCGCCTTGCCTTCATTGTAGCGGAACAGTACTTCGAGGTTGTCGCGGATCACGACGGCCCGCTTGGGCACTACGAGCTGGTCAGGCAGGGCGCGCTCGACGATGACCTTGACGTTCATACCGTCGAGCATCCGTCCGTCGCCCGGGACGGTGGCCGTCACCAGTATCTGTCCGTTCTTGTCGACGGCTGGATTGATGGACTTGATGGTGCCCTTGACGGAGTGCTCGTCATCCCCGAAGAGGGAGACGCGCACCGGCTGTCCCTTCTGGAGGAAGGCGTACTCCGACTCCAGGGCGGAGAACTCCACGTCGAAGGTGCGGTCAGCTATGAGGGTGCAGAACGGATCTCCATTCGTGCGGTCCCATTTCTTCAGTTTTATGTCAGCGACCTTGCCGCTGAAGGGGGCGCGCAGGACAGTGCCCTCCAGCGCCCTCCGGGCCTGGCCAAGGCTATTCTGCGCCGCAGCGTAGCCGGAGCGGATGGCGGCCAGGTCCCGCACGTCCTGCGGGACCGCGGCCGAGTCTGCGACGGCGTAGCCCTGGCCCGCCAGAAAACTCAGATACTCAAGGCGCGTCCGTTCCACTTCGATGCGGGCCGCCTCGAGTTTGGACTCCTGCTCACGGGAGTCCAGGCGTGCGATGACGGCCCCTTGGCCCACGGAACCGCCATTGGACACGTTCACCGCCACGATCTGGCCGGTCTCGGCGAAATACAGCGCGCTCTTCTGCGCGGCGGAGAGCTTGCCGTTGGCCAGCAACTGCATCTGGAAGGTCTGCCGCTGGAGCGGGACCACCTCCACTTCGTTCACTTCCGGGGTGTACTGGAGTTTGGACTCGTCAGTCAGCTCAGAAGCCTTGTCAGCATTCTTGCAGGCAGCCAGACAGGTGACGGCCGCTGCCATAAGGATAATCTTATACCGTTTCATTGTACCATCTCGTTATAGTCCACCATTATGTCGTCCCCGGCAAGGAAGTCATAGAGGGTGAGCTTGCGCAGGGTATAGTAGTAGTTCCAGAAACTGCTGACGTCCTGGATGTATTTGCGGGAAGCCTCGTCGCTTTCGCTTCGGGCGGTGTTGAGGTCGGTGACAGAGGCAGTGCCGGCGCTGAAGCGTTCCATTACCAGGCTATAGCGCTCGCGCGCGATGTCGCTTGCCCGGCGCGAGACATCGCACAGACGGCGCTGGTTGTTGAACTGGCCGACGGCGTTGAACAGCGCGATGCGCTTGTCGTTCTCTGCCTGCTCGACTTGTGCGCGGACTACGTCTGCAGCGGCCTCGGCCTTCTTCACACGGCCTTTGCCCTCTCCCCAGTCGAAGATGGGGATGGCGAAAGACAGGCCTACGACTTCCTGATCGAGAAGGTTCCTGTATGTCTCCTGTATGTCCTTGGCAGAGTTCGACAGACCGAAACGGGCATTTAGCTGCATAGTGATGCCGCGGTTGGCCTTGGCCTGGGCAATGGCTGCTTCGGCGTTCAGGATATTGATCTCATTTTCAAGGTCGAAAGATGAGTTCTGCTCGCATTTGCTCAGGACCAGGTCGTAGTCCATCGCCACGCCGGGGAGCTCCTCCTCCAGGACGGTCTCCACTTCCTGCGACTCGTCGAAACCCAGCAGGGAGTTCAGCTGCATATGGGCGCGCTGCAGCGCCACGCGGTTGTCGTCTATGGAGATGCTGTCGTTGAGCATACGCAGCTCCAGCTGGAGGTACTCGTCGCGTGTGACGCTGCCCAGGCCGAGGCGTTCCCGCGCGATACCGAGCATTCTCGAAGTATTCTCGTAATTTGTTATGGATGTCTCCAGGACCTTTTGCGCCACCATCACCTCGAAATAGTCGGTGACAGCCTCCAGCGTCACGTCCTCCATTGACTCAAGGTAGATGCGCTTCGCCCGTTCATACTCTTTGGGTGATATGAGTTTGTCCCATTTGAACTGGTTATAGGCAAAGATGGGCTGCGAGTAGGTCAGCGTCACGGGCTGGGCATACCAGGTGCGCCCGCCCACGCCGAACTGGTCTATGCGGGTGAGGTCATTGGACACCGTGAGGGTACCTCCTGTGAACGTGATGTTCTGGCGGGCCCGGATGCCCAGGCTGTTGGACATATTGTAGTTGCTGGTGTACACCATCTCTCCAGTCTCGTAGTTCTGCAGCAGGCGCAGCGACCTGTCGAACGAGCCGGCTTCACCATACAGGTATACCGCCGGAAGGCGGCTGGCCAGGTACGAGCGCCAAGCCCAGTAATCGGAGACGAAGGCGGCGCGGGCCTGCAGTGCCTGCACGGAACTGGCCCGCGCCTGCCCGATGGCCTCTCCGAGGGTCATCGGCTGCGCCAGTATATCTCTGCCCGATAATAAAATACCTAATACCGCAGTAATAATACTTATTCTTTTTATATATTTCATTATGGCTTTAACAATCTGAGTGTAAAATAAATCTCAATGAGAAGAAGAATATTTATTGATAGTGGTTTTCTTGTTCTTGCGTTCTAATGCCCACGAGTAGTTATCTCAGCCTTCAGTTTCCATCGCTCCGTTGCTTCATTTCCTCGCATGTTTGACGACAGACAACGGTAAAGCCTTTTAAGGAGATACTGTACTTATCTCATTCCAATCCAAGCAATAAATGTGAGGATAAAAATAATAGTCACTATTGATAAAGATATTACAGTAAGTAGCCTATTGCGTTCAACTGTTTTGAATGGATAAAACAAGTGGAATAGTGTAATCCATACGAATAATAAAATGAATAACCATCTATCTGACATAAACAGGCCATCCCAACGGTAGTCGGTGATATACCACCCAACAATGTATAATGCCCAAAAAGAACCGATGGAGACAAGAAGGAACTTAAAGTATTCGTGTATTTTTCCTATAGCTTTATCTGGAAAAGCATAGGAAAATATTGCAAGAAGAAAAACAAAAAAACCGAGAATTGGGAATAGTAAAGGATGTATCATATGTTATCTTTTGCACAAGAAGTTAAAATGACTATTAAAAATGCTTGCAATATCTTTTTCATAAGACGTTGGTTTAATGATTAAACACTATTTAATGCAATATTTATCTTTTCCTTTTATTCGAACGAAAACCTTGACGGAGAGATCTTTCAAGGTCGTGTGGTACTTTAATAATACCAACCACGAAGTCTTCAGGAACGAAGCCGAAATATCGGCAGTCTCTTGAGTCCACGAGATTGTCTCCCACGAAGAAACAATAGTTTTCACGGAAAGAGTATTGACTGACCTGACGGCCATTAAAAAGCGTCCGGCCATCTGTCCAAACAGGACGTACACCCACTTCATATTCAATGACCTTGGCGTAATGTGCGGTATTGATGCTGTCCAATACGATTGTCATTCCTTTGGTAGGTACGACTATTGGGCCGAAGTCTTTTATCGTCCAATTCTGTTGTTCTTCGGCAAAATATCCGGCATCAAGTACCCAGTTTTTACGTAGAGTCGAATCGGGAAGCAAGCGAAGCTGGTTTTCTCTCTCCTCTGGTATTCCGGTTAGTTGATTCCCTGAACTATAGTAATGACTATTCTTAGTACCAATCGTGTCTCCCGGAGCACCAAGGCAACGCTTGGCATAGACATAGTTTATCTCAAATGTGATACGATCTTGTCTGTTCCATCCTTCCGGGCTGTTGAAGACCGCAATGTCTCCTGTGCGTATCTTCCTAAAGCCAGGGAGACGCCTGCATTTAAGTGGTTCCCCTTTATTGAAATTGAATGAAGTATAGATCCGAGGCCCCATAATATATTTTCGAACCATAATAGCCTGTCCTGTCATCAGTGTGGGATACATTGATCCCCCCTTTACTATGAATCTGTCACTAATGAACACTCTTCTCCCCAAGTGTAGAATAGGGATTGCCACTGCTGCAATCATAACCCATATTGCGACCGTAACGACCATCTCCATCCTTTTGGGCCGAAACGGCTCGTCCAGCTTCTGCCACCATGTCTTCCTCTTATTGTTTTCTTCCATTTTCAAATTCCGGGATAATGAGAAAGAGACATCAATGAGTCACGAGCGGCTTTTGCTTCGTCGTGAAGGCGCTGCATAGTGAGATTTCGCGGATTGACTGGAATGTCAAGCAGAACCCTAGCGGTCTGAAGCGCCTGTGTGTCCTGCCCGGCTGCCATCTGAAGTCGCATCAGACGCATCAGTGGATATAGACGACCAGGCGTCATATAGTGTGCTTTGAGATATGCTGAGCGCGCTCCCTCATAGTCGCTCATAGCCTCAAGGTCCCTGCCGATAATGATATCAAACATCGGGTCAGACGACAGAAGTGCACCTCTGTCAAGTATTTCACGACTCTCCGTGTAGCGACCAGCCTGAAAGAGCGAGTGCCCTTCATCGTATAGAGCCCTGTAGTTTACTGAGTGCTGCAGTTCGGAGCCAGGCAATATCTTTGCAACGAGTATTCCTCCCAAGCATAGTGACAGCCCAAGGGTGGTTGCCATTATTAGTTCTGCCATATGAGTAGGATGTTCACCCTTTCTGACTGATGCTAGAAATAGTATAGATAATACGCATAACTGTTTGACGGACAATGGATAAGAAGCACAAGCAAATATGCACCAGCATAATAATCCCGCTGCCATTGGACTTCTCCTTCTATGTAGTTTCACAATGCCTGCTATCATAACTGCCAGAGCTAAAGATAACCCAGGAAGGCCGGTCTCCATTCCTATTCCCATAAACTCGTTGAATGCATACTCCGGACTTCCGGCAGCCTTGATACGAGTCTGGATAATTGGAGGAAGACTGCTGAAACTATCTTCGGATCTATTCATCTTTTTCCGGAAATAGGCCTCCTGGGCATCTCCATAGGCTCCAAGGTGCAAACCTGGCCCCGCTCCGAAGATTGGATGCGAAATTATAGCACGTGCTTCGATATCCCAGATATGCAGCCGTCCTACTGCAGATTCTTTCTTCATCAAGAATGCTCCGCCCAGCAAGAACATAAGCAATATACAGGTCAGTGGCAGAATATATAGGTGTTTGTTTATCCAAGTGCAGATTCTCTCTTCCCATGATATGGCCAGCAGAACGGAGGCTCCAAGCCCAAGCCAGGCGGCCCTGCTCATAGATGCAGGTAATACAAGGAATCCAAAAGCCAAAGCCACGGCTGCCAGGTAATTCTTTTTGTTCCGGACAATCTCTGCAAAAGCAACCGCCATCGTACACGCGATGAAACCACCATACGGCCCCGGGTTGGAGAAATGACCGGTCAGGGAATACAACGTGTGATTCGAGATTCCGCGTCCAAGAACCTGCCACAGTCCGCAGCCCGCCTCGACAATGCCCCATACACATATACCGGAAATGATGATAGTTTCACTTTGTTTAGGGAATGAAGAGAACAACAGCCTTAGCCCGATGTATCCCATAACATATGGTGATACCCGCTCCATCAGGGCCAGCCCGGCATTGTTATGCCCGGAGATAACCCAGCATATGAAATACCACAATGCCAACACAGACAGCAGGATCTCAATGATGGGCAGGGAAGAGACTATGGAGCGTGCTTTCATTTCTCCAGATCGTATAGTTTTATGCCGCTGAAAGGATCATCTGGCGGTACATCATCCCAATGCCCTGCAGCGTGATTCTCGTCAGTAGTATATCGCACAGTGTATTTGCCTGGAACCAGGACAAGAGTATCTTCTTGCCTCCTGTTCTTAAGCGCACCTCCTGCGTGTATCGAATTGTCGAAGTGCATTTCCCATATAACTTGATCCTTTTCATCGACGATGGACCCACGGTCAAAGAAGAAGGCCGCCTGTCTTTTGACATCATCTTCCACCTCTATGAGCAGGTAAAGGTATGTCTCGTCCCACAAGATTCTGAACCATTCGGACAGATCGGAAGCATCTCTGACTTCACCGATAATTACGTGAGTGGCAGCATATCTCTCAACTTCAGACCAACACTCATCAATGTTCCCGTCAATGACAGGGACAACTGTCGTCCTTTTGCCGGCCAGGGGAAAGTCTCCGAACTCGGACCAATTCTTATACAGGTCAGCATCAATCCCGCTCCAGGCAATCTGGGACTTGCGGCTCTCGGCATCATTGTCTATGGCGCTGATGTCCAAGCGCAGTATCATATCTTCATCAGGCTTGCCGGACAATCCAAGGGTTTCCCAAGGGAAAGCGATTTCAAAGACATATCTGGTAGGAGAGGGGTCCCCTTGGGCGAACTCCACTCCATCCATAACGACATTGTTGCCTTCGACTTTCCTCGATCCCCATACGAAGCGGTATTGACGGCAGACTGTCCCAAGGTCAATGAAGAACTCAATGCAATCATTCAGGAACGAATCGATGAAGCCAGGCACAAGGCTGAATGATGTTCCTTCTCCTTGGCCTACTATTCGAACAGTTGTCTCTTCATTCAGAAGAAATGTCCGGGATAATTCCTGATTGTTGTCAGAAGCCAGGACAGCCACAAGGCAGTCTTGATCTACAGGAAGCGGCATCTCTTCCGGCAAGTGTACGCGCACCCGCGCACACGATATAAGACAAACAGCAGAAACTATCCATACTGGAAGTGTCCTCAATACCATATCTGCCTCCCTTTTTCAAATGTGAAGATGCGCTCCTGTACGCCTTTGTCCAGGTTACGGAGCCACAAAAGAGCACCTACCGGCACGCGACGATACGTGAGTACTGTATCCTTGGCTTCCTGCATTCCCAGTGAAACCCAGTGTCCTTTCCAGACGAAAAGCTCGTAATGTTCGCCTGGAAAAATCGCATTGCTTTTGTCTTCAGGATATTTGGCGGTCAAGCGCACTGTATGCCGCCTTAAGCGTGGACGGAATACTTTCAGCCTGCCGTTGCGCTCTATGACCAGGGGCCACCATAGGGCCCGGCTCATACCTTTGTCCGTAATAGCCGGCAGGAAAGCCACTCCTCTGGCCATATCCTTGAATTCAGCATAACCACCCTTCCAGGATCCTTCGCACACGCTCCGCCAATTGGCGTTGTCAAAGATCATCATCTCTGCTTTTCCCAAGTGTTTTACCCATCTGCGTATGGAGATATCAGCCGTAGGTATGTATTCGGCGGTAACATCTATGCTTGAGGCGCTCATATAGTCTTTTCTGAAGATTTTCGGCCTTTTCCGTAGCATCCTCCCCATCCCTATGAACTCCAGCTTGTGCTTTCCCGGGTCAGTCTCAGGTGCATTGAAAGATATCAATCTCCCATCTTCGTATAGGGCGTCCCAACTGTGGCGGTCACTTCGGTTTCCCCATTGGGGAACATAATCATAGACCGCACACACGCCAAGCGCCCTCAATGGATATAGTATCATCAGGGATGCTCCCTGACAGGATCCTTCTTTCACTTCCTTTGCCTTCAAGTAGCCAGCATCTGAAGGATAATTATACCCCAAATGAATAGTATACCACTGGCGAACAGAGGCATCCACCCATCTGCAAATCTCCGATGGAGATGTCTTCTCGTTAGCGCGTTCTAATACCCACGAATATTCCTCCCATACTGCAGCCCTCCATCGCTCCGGTGCCTCATTGCCCATCTTATATGGTAATAGATACTGGCAGAAGTCTTCGAAGGAGAGATCTTTTGCCCATGGAAGTTCCCATGCGCGAAATGCGTAATCAATATTCTCAGCGAGATATTCGGCATCGATAATATTTATATCCATTACTCTCACCCGACCTCCTGTAGTTTCAAGAACCAGGGGATCATAATGCCATTGATTCGGTAGTCCCGCCATCAAATACATCGCCGCCTTCAACCGCAGACTGTCTCGCGGTAGAGAGTACCGTTCCTGCAGTTGCTTTTCTAACTCCAGGAAGACTTTTGTGTCCTGACCGGATGCTTGGGAAGGGACTATAAAAGCCAAGGAGAAAACATACAAGAATACACGTAATGGTGAACTACACATTTTTCTCTTCCAATAATACAATCTTTAAGTAACGGGAAAGATTTGTCTTTTCAAAACAACGTGTCACATAGTATATTCTTCGATCATTTTTAATCAAGACCATAATTGATATATGAAAACATTGTCCCCGTCGACAGCAAATATATTTTTACCGTCTCCAGAAATGTCAAAGGAACTAATCTCTTTGTCAAGTTCAAGGACTCGGTGCAAAGTCCCATTCCAGTCGAATATTCTTATTATCTTTCCATAAGTAGCTCTACTCTCTGAATTGGTTTTCCCTGAATACAGAGCATATATATACTCTTCATCTGCCCTAATATGGGTATATCCAAGTTTCTCGTCTGAATCATGGTTCAACGCTTCTCCATCAACAGTCTTGACCACTGTATATTTGGGTTCGAAATCTTCTGGGCCTTTTATGAAAACAACATCTTCATTGTCAATACTGAAAATCTCTAACTGGTCAGCGTAGCGACAACCTATCGCTATCTGGTTCCTATGGCTATTATATACCAGACGGCCCATATACGCCTGATTCAAAAACATGTCTTTTTTCCTCTTGTATATATTAGGAGAATAACTCCCAAGAGGGATTCTCCGGCCATCAGTTTTAATTTCCATAAGCCGGTAATCAGAGTTTAGGACTGTTGTGTAGACACCTTGGGGTTGACCGGTAATCTGTATCACTAGAGGGCCTGAGGATACATCAACAGATTGGAAATCAGAGGGCTTTATATCTCCTCGTATCAAAGCACTTGACGGAATAATCTGGATGTGTTGGGCCGAGAAATCAAGTAGAGCAAGACGTTCGCCATTCTCAATAAAATCCAAATCGAAAATGCTAATCATCTCTCCAGGCCCCCTCCCTTTTCTGATACTAGAATGTACGGATCCATCTATGAGTGAGTAAACATACAAACAATCACCGGATGGTGTATTGTTGAGGATGATCACGTAATCGTTTAGACAGAGCAAACGAGATGGGCTGGGACATATACTATCAAGCAACACAGAAGCTGTAATGTGTTTGACTGTCGCATTCTTAACATTCACATCAACAATTTTTCCCGACCTTTTTGAACAAGAGGCGGGAAAAAACTGTATGAGAAAAAGGAATAAAACAAGAGCCCGTGTATACTTTATATGCCTAACAACCCCGAAGTATTTTGACTCTATCATAAATCCTTGCAAGGACCATAGTGTTGATAAAAGTAATTTTCCGCATGGAAAGTGCCAACTACACAAATGGCACCATCCTGTTTACAACATGTTCCATGCACGTCCTCTTCATCCGAGAGAGCCTCTGCATTCCTGTAGAATAGATCGTTTCTGTTTCCTCTAATAGAAGAAATAGAGATTAGAGCCGAAGCGCTAATAATTCCTACAATTAAAAAATAAAACACTCTTTTTTTCATTACACGAAAGAATTAAAGGTTAATAATAACGATACTTTATCTATATATCTCAAATACTCTATTGAACATTTCCATGATTCTATCATTGTAAACAGGGTCACCGACAAGGACTATCTCGTTGTTATCATTTACTGTCACTGTATGGAACATCGACTCGTCAGGGATTGACGGATTCAACCTCCGGAAGGCATTATTGTCATCCAGGTAAATTGGATACTGAATCTCCGAATACAACAAGTGTTCATAGATTTCATTATACTCCAACTTCGGAGTAGATATAAGAATTGAAATCGTGAATGCGTTTGTTTCTTTTGATAACGTAAACATCCCCGAGTAGTGAACGAGTTTGTCTATTCGGCATTTACTACATTCCGTCGAGTCCACAAATACGATTAATTTAGGCGTTGTGCGCAGAGTTTCTGGCATTGGGAAGGAATAACCACCTTGAATACATGTCACTTTCTCTGGAAGGACAACCGTGCTTCCAATCATCTTTTTGAGGATCTGCTGTGTAGCATGCTTTTCGGACAGATTGCATCCCGAAATAAGTAGACATGACATCATCGTCATCAAGAGTACTCGAAGGAGCGATCGCATCTTAAAACAATTCTAAGTCAACGTGAATTCACCACTGTACGTTGTACCGTCTGCAAGTATGAAAGTAATGCGATATAATCCGGCGGCATTGCTTACGGGGATGATGTGCGCTCCAGTTGTGCCGTTTATAATCAGGCTGGAATAGGCACCGGAGGTTAAGTTTTCCACCTCTACACTTATTAAACCAAGGGAATAACTTAACATCACAATAATACTTGATGAAAAATAATAGCATTCGATTGGGGGGGACATAGTTGGGCTTTTGAATGGGCTCTCTTCGCCGGAATCCCCATTTTCAACAATGATAATAGGTGTTGGATCGTCACCAGGATCTGCTCTAAGGTTAAGTGCTGGGAAAAGCATAATAGCAAATACAGCTAATAATAGTAATGTAAACTTTTTCATAAGGTTGTCTTTTTTTGCAAGATACTGAGTTTTTCTATGGAAAACTTGGGATTTTTAGTTGTTTAACGAGAAATAGTCTTTCAAGTTAATAGAGTTAGGTGGAATATTGATTATCAATGTGATAGAAGAATTAACTAGCTCATAACGACAGTCGCCCCATCGTACTATTATAAGGGTAGTAACGATGGGTGTTCGGCACAACGCGCTGTTTATTAGGCGTTTATGACGGGGGGGGGGTGAATCTTAGATGAATGAAAGATTTTTAGCTCAATAAGTAACTATATTTACCCCCCAAACTAGCTATACTTTTCTTCAGACGACTACGTTTGATATAAACGGCATTCTCGTTCATTCCGAGTATCTCGGCAACTACAATCGGTTTTGTATCAAGCAGCCATAGACAAAGGAAATGTATGTCTTTCTGAACATTAATACTAAGGTCCTTTTTTAAGTCGGAGACGAGTCCGTCCAAAGAGGTGTCAAGTTCCTTTTCTAATTCCTTTTGATTGCGTTCAATCTTATAGAAGGACATGATCTCTGTTTTTAACTCTTTGAGGGTGTTTGCATCACTTAAAAGTCTATTCTCATTCATCCAAAGCATATAGTCAAACACTTTCCTTTTCCTAAATGAATCGATTCGTTCTTTTCTCAGTTGAGTTTGAACTTGATATATCTTGTCCTTTTTCTTGTTTCTTGAAGAATCATTTTTCTTCTCACTGCTTATGAGAAGGGCTTGATGCTCCATTTTCAGGGATTCATGAATACTAAGGAGCGCATCCATTTCGTGTTGGATGTTGCGCTTACGAAGGGTGGCAATTAATACAAATAGCGCGGCAATAAGCAGAAGCAAAGCAGAAAACAAAGATATGATTCTTTTGCGATTACGTTCTCTTTCCAAGGATAAAGCTTGATAATCATTAAGTGTTTGCGTGATGGAATCCTCAAGAGTGTTGTTTATGGTACTTTCCTCAGTGATTTGAGCCTCGCTTAGATACCTGTATGCTGATTCATAATCTTTCCTGAAAGCAAAAATACGATACATCCAAGGAAGAACCACTATCCGATCTTTTCCCTTGAAACTTTCGAATCTTTGGACCATTGCATCAGCAATGTCGTCATTCCCTAACCGCGCGTAAGCGTAAGCGTAAGCTCCGGCTTCTTCTGGAGTTAGTGCCCCCCCGTACTCCTTAATCTTTAGATTGAAAAGAGAGATGGCTCCTTCAGCATCGGGATTGTCTTGGATCATTTTCATCCGGCCATAGTTGCTGATGATATACCTCATTATTTGTGGATGACCCTTTGAATGATCCATAGCGCGTCGAAAGAGCGAATCTGCGATGTACCATTCACGATGCATCATAAATGGAACGGCGAGTTGCCCCAAGGCCTGCTCGTACATAGGGTCGTTTGTTTCGGAAAGAACGCTTAAGGCTTTCTCTACGTACTCTTGCTGTTTATGAAGGTTATATACTTTTCTGTACAATTCTGAAAAAGTAAGGAACAAGATACTTTTTGCATGTGTATCAATAGCTTTGCCTGCCCAGTTCTCCGCTTGTGTGAACAAAATGGCGGCCTTATTATACTCCTTACTATACTTATAGACTACACCTTCGTAGAACAATGCTTTCATTTTGTCGTCAGCACTTCCATGGTGGCGATAATATCGCGCTGCGGATGCGATGATACTGTCTGAAGTGACATCAATGTAGCATTTGTCCAGCGCCATTGCATGGAGAAGGGAGTACTTTGCTTTATCCCGCCGTGAACGAAGTATGGTTGTGTCTATTCCTCGGAGTTCAGCCAAAGCGCTGTCTGGCCGGTCATTGATGTATGACTCGATATCTGCTAGATGTGCCGCTGTATCGTGTCGATATCCGCAACACGCAACAATAAGCACTGATAGAGTGATTGTAGATAGCTTAAAATGCATCGTCATGAATCAAATATATAGTTTCCATTTGAAAATAACAAACGTTCAAATTGAGTACGAGCTATACTGGACACGCGGTTCTATAGAGATGCGTTATTAATTCTAAATGAACGATACTATTAATTGTGTCGAATGCTTTATGTATGAGGGTGTTATCAGTTGTGTTGTTTAGTCTCTATTACTTACAGAAATCTATCTATTATTACGGCAACAAAAAAAGACCTAAATTCTTTCATGGCGTACTATTCTTGATATACCATTAAATGTCTAGTATCTAGAGGTTTCCAAATTAAACTCCTTTGTTGGCGGAGAGAAGCAGAATAACTTGTACAATATGTGATAAACACAAATCATTCAATGAAATACCCCTCCTATTCAAATGAAAGAAAACAGATCGACAATTAATAATAGAAGTGCAAAGAGAAAGAGACTTGTCTTCTTACTCCTTTATTAATAGTCGTATTATTCATCTCGGGGACACAATCTTGTTCGGGGGTAAATCCAACGCTGCAGTATTGTAAAAAGGTGTTGGCTTCGATTTGTCTGGCAAAATGATATAGTAGTACGTACTGGATGTTATGTGTATCCTCTATTAAGTAGATATAGATCTAGATCCTCATCTACGTGTAGGGTTCCGGTAACACTTCCGGTAATATTAATAACACCCATATAATTAGAGTATAATCTTTCTCTTAATCAATGAAAGGATGGTGAATAATCGTCTTGTTAATCAATTAGTTAAAGCAAAACAAATGTGGAAACTCTTGCGATGAAGGTATTATACTCTCATACGGCACGAGTGTAAGTGACTGTTGGCCAGTGAATATGCAGTTAGGCTTGATGAAAGAAGGCTTGTTGTAGAACAAGTGGGATTCACTTGCTTTTACAGCAATAATCACATATAATTGTAATGAAATGATACAGTTAAGTTCGATATCTCTGTTTGTATTTTGAGTAGAACTTTCATTATCAATCGATATACCGTATGAAAACAAAAGTGTTTATTATTTTATCAACAGTTACGGCATGTGTTTGTTGTAGCACACTGTTAATTAACAACGTTCTATCTTCTTCTGGTGTTTTGTTGGAAAACGACACCGAAGCCCTTTCTCTTTGGGAATGCGTAGACACAGGTGGAGTATTTAAAGGGGTTTGCTGCGATCTTAACGACGGCACAGGAAAAATGTGTATTGATCTCCCTGGGAACGAGCAACCGCGTGACTGCACTACCCAAACTTTTGTAATTAATTAAACTACCGTAGTATGAAAAAGAGATTCTTTATAATTGCGTTATGCACTGTTGTTGTTACAGGAATATGTATCTCCCTCATTGCCGTGCGATTTGCAAGAGAACAATTATTCACGGATGAGATTGAAGCATTGTCTCTTTGGGAATGTGATAGGGTTTGGTGGCAACCCAAGGGACGCTGTATGTATCTAAATGACGGGACAGGGAAGGTCTGCGTTGAGATATCTGATCTCGATTATTGGCCAGGTGACTGTACAACTCAACATCAAGTAGAATGAGAAGATTCGGTAACTGTTCAATAACAGTATTAATACTATTCTATCTAGTGATTGTCATTTCTTGTACTGGAGGAAAAGGTTTTGGCGTATCTCAAGATGAAGCGATTGAAGACGAGAAAACTGAAGAGATGTTCTTTTCGATAGATTCATTATACTTTAAACTAGATAGTGTTACAGTAAATATTATTCACTACTGCCAGTTTCTCTCTGATTACAAAGGCAAGAGTTGTATATCTTTTCTAAATGAAAACACCAATAGTATATACTTCTATGACATTCAAACAAAAGCACTTCTTGATATAATTGATTTACGAGAGTATGGGATAAGGATTCCGGTTCAGGGGTATCTGTATTTAGAAAACGAAGTATATGTTTATACTTATTCAGACGCATCATTAACATGTATAAATTTGGACACTGGTCAAATCCGGTTTACTTATGCTATGTATAATAATAATTTTGACCGTCGCAATCCTTTTTTTATGCCGAAGCCCTTCCCACTTACATGTTTGCCCATAAAAAGCTTAGGTGATACTATAATACTATCAGGTTTAGTGGCGGGAGAGTCCCCTTTAGAGAATGGAACAAATCGTCCAGTCATTACTCTTTTCGACACTATGACCAAGCAGGTCTCAAATCTGGTCAATTATCCTCCGGTCTATCAAAAAGCAAATTGGGGTGGAAGTTTATTCTTTCGATCTGCTTTCTATGATACCAATGAAAAGAATGACATTGTCGTAAGTTTTCCTGCATCTGATGAAATAGTGGTGTATTCTATTCGAGAAGGTAGTTACTATCATCATTATGCTGGAAGTTCTTCAATAAAGAGAATACAACCTTTTTCGATGAAACGAAATAAGTTAGGAGATTCCAACAGATTATTTGAATGGTATCTTAATACCCCGTCATATGAAAACTTACTATATGACGAGTATCGGCACTGCTATTATAGGTTCGCAAAAATGCCTCAAACAATTGCCTACAATTCAAAAATCGGGACTCAAAAACCTACGAGAGTTATTATCCTGGATGATTCTTATTCATATATTGGAGAATTCTCACTGCCGAATAACTTGATTTTTGTCACATCTAATGCCTTTGTTTCGAGAGATGGTATCTATATTCAAAAAAAAGAGCAAAATGAAGACCTTATTTCATTCTATCTCATACGCCCGTTTTATTAAAACTCTGCCTTTTGCAATTGTGTCTTTCATTCTATTATCTTGTTCAAACAAATATGAAGATGCTATAGTAAGAAGAGTTGAACGCTTTTTGGAGGACAACTTGAGCCAATATGACGAAGTCGTTATTATTCCTGGAGCTGGCTGTACGGGTTGTATTTCTAATGCAGAAAGCTATTTTTTAAATAATGTGTCTAATGATAGAATCTTGTTCGTTTTTACTTACTTTATTTCGCAAAAGAGTCTCTATATGAGGCTAGGGCAAGAGAATCTTGCGCGTGACAATGTTTTAATTGATACAGATGATCGGTTTTACGTTTCACATTATCATGATAACATTTATCCATATATCATTAAAGTAGATGATGGGCATGTTGTTTATGCTAGACTTCTATAACTATCTCGCAAATGACTAAAAACCTTGTTAATTCGGCTATAGCTTTATTTGTGTTCTTGACTATTATTTCTTGCCGAGATAAGAGTGCTCCCAAAGACTATCATGTCTTGGATTTTTCCAATGTCAAGCCGCTGAAAACTGATCTAAAAGATGAACTGAAATATAGGGCCATATCTTATGGGCAGATAGATACGGCAGATGGCTCTTTCTTAAAATTCTGTTATTTCAATGGCATCAAAGACTCTTTGTTTATCGTGATGGACAGGGATAAGATTCTGGTTGTGGAGATGGATGGCCATGTTAAAAAAAGAGTTGAACACGTGGGAAGGGGGCCGAATGAATATCTTGAGATTTACTCCTCAGCATTGGATAAGGAAAATGAGAGGCTTTTTATTCTTGGTGATTACTCCAGCAATAAACAGGTCTCTGTTTATTCTTTCTCTGGAGAGTTTTTGGGAACAATTCCATTAAGTGAATCAGGTTCCAGTATTTGTTATTCTGAGAATTCTCTATACTATACCACACTACCTGAATCAGAGTCTCTCGTAAGGAAAATAGAACTTGACACAAATAAGGATATTATTATCCAGTCTCAGTATACATCAAGAAATCGGATTGAAACGGCCATTATTAATTTGGATCACATTAGTATTGTAGATGACGAAATCATCTATCACAAAGCCTTATGTGATACGTTATTCAAGATCTCTGAAGACAGTTTATACCCGTATTTGGTCTTAGATTTAGGAGAGAAGAGTATGCCAGTTGAATATCATCGAACTTTGGATTTGCTTCGGTCAAAACAGAGCAGTTATATTATTGTTCAGAGTACGACAATATGTGATGATATGCTGTATTTATGTTTCTGGTATAATCACATCCTCTATTTTGATATTTGGGATATCAAAGCAGAGAAACTTGTCTATAGGAATTTCTATCGAGAGAATGAATTGTCTATTATGGACCAGAGCAAGATAGGCTTGCCTATTACAGTTAATGGACATAATCTGTTTTTCTGGCCCAAGATGGTCGCTGATGGCATAGTATTCTGTGAACTTTCTCATGATGATGCCAAAAAAGTAATATCTGATTACAATCCTAATCTGAACCATGCATTTTTAATGATTGATATGCTCGAAGATGTGGGAACTAGGCAAAATGACCTATGAGACATTTTTGTAGGTAATGGTCGCCATTGCAATCAGCCGTCTCGCCTTGACGAGGTCGTTGGGGGAAGCTTACACCTCTATCGGGAACTCTTTCTCGCCTCGTTCTACTTGTTGCCCCTATACCTATCGTAAAGGTACTCTCACATTGTAGATTAATATCTCCAGCCTCTACAATCAAATCTTCGTCAAAGCCTGAATAATGAGCTGAGCTAATAGTTGTTGTACCTGTTTACCTCCACCGCCAAACTTCTCTCCCGTCAAAGATACACTTTTCTCATCTAGCAGGAATTTTACTTGAGTAAATGCTTTATTAAAGAAATGTTCTGATAAATCATGTTTTTTTTCACCCGCACGATACAATTCGGGGAAACTCTTGATAATAGCACTGAAACCTGTTGTTTTCCAAAGGATATATTTCTTTGGATTTTGGTATTCCTTTGAAAATATAGTTTTAACTGCATTGAAGCAATTATACATTAACTTCAAGATGATTTCATCCTGCCCATCAATAAAATACTCTCGCAATGGCAATGTGGCATCTGAAGCCAAGGCCTCACCGCGCTTAATCTTCCGTGCATCATCATCTGGATTCTTACTTATAAGAGTGATTAACTGGGCAGCAAACGTACCTTGAGACAAAGAGGCATTCTCCTGCCCAGGGGCATTATATCCAAGCATCTTGAGACGGTTATAGAAAGGTGACTCAGGCATGGTATTCAATGCCTTTGCAACTTCATGTGCTGTCTTTTGAGGGCTACGTTCATCTGTCAATGAGAGTAAATCTACAATATGGCTCGGATTTACCTTCGTCTGTTTGCTGTTGATAATAGAGAATACATAAGCATTTTCTCTAGGAGTCATATTAAACATAAACACCACGGGGATGTCGAAACTCTCTATATTACTAGACATTATAAGGCCTTTCAGCCTATGCTGTCCGTCAATTATCTGCCCCACTATACGCGTTTCATCAATAGACAAAGATGTTTCGTCAGCATTTAACAAGCAAAACTGTTGTTTGTTTTGTTCAACACTTACAACAACTGCTGTTGGGAACGTTGCATCAGGATCACTGCAGTACTTACTAATCTCTTTTATACGATTAATCCTACCTGGACGCTGAACGCCGTTTTCATTCTCGATGTCTCTTGGGTCAACCTTAGTTATCTTGGCTAAGATTGTGGCAGGGAGTACTGTAATGTAAAACCGCCCTATTGGCTGGTCAACTTTTATGCAAGAAACCGTTATCATAATGTATTCCCTTTCTTATCTTTTGTCACTTTTGACATCTTGTCAATCATCCCTTTAATACTATCTGCCTCTTCCTGCGTTATTGGATCTTGAATTTCAGAAAAAAGTTCAAGATGCCGATCCATATTCACAACACAGAAACCATAAACGGCAAATACTATTGCCAGAATGAAGTATCCAAGTTGATACCAATTATATCCCGATATCTTTCCTCTTGACTGACATAAGAATGCACCTATAAACACTAATCCACCGAGAGCAATTAATAACCATTCTTTGATCGCCGTATAAGTAATCATCTTGTCTTTATCAATCTTCATAAAAAGGGAGCCTGCGGTACAAGTAAGCAGTACGATGGAATAAGTGTAGAAACTGTTAACCGTAAACTCCTCCAAAACGGCATCGTAAAGACCAACTCTTGGTGCGAGATGAGACCATATATTTACAACGATACCAATCTGGCCGCAAACTACGGTAAAGAGAAACCACAAAGCAGACTTCTGAGTCTCCACTCTAAAAATCTTGAAAGGGATGAAAATGCTCTTTACGAATCGACTCATATCCGATAATGTTTAGTACTCATCATTTCAGTCAAAAAAGAAAGAGGATAGTTTCCATCTGTCTTAAATCTTTTGATTCTTGCATTTACGAAATGGTCTGCAATTTTGCGACCACCATCGTGATTAATACCATGTGTAATACAATAGTGAAGGACAGAGTAGTAATCCAAATCAACATCAATTGTTGCCAATGCATTTGCCATGCATTTCAACCTATTAAGATCAAGCGGATGTCCGAAACCTTCATTGGGATAAGATGTAGCCCCAAGCCATTCTATGGCATTGATAACCCTTTCATCAAGAGTACTATTCAATGTAACGACCTGTCCTGTACTAACACTCTCGGCTGAGTGAACTTGCAGCCATTTTTCCATATTATTATAGTTATAAGGAACTACAATCCATATCCTCGCATCCCATTCGTCTTCAAATCCCTTCATCTCCTTTTCTGTAACAAATACAGGGATTAAAACATGTTGGATACTCGGAGAAAAACACTTCAATGTTTCCACCTGTATCCCACATGGGGGGTTGTCAAAATGTCCACATCTTTTTCCTTTGGTTAGCGAAGGCAGCACACCAGACAAAACATGATTAGCGATAGTAAGAGAAGGGAAAAGGAGAATAATAGTATTAATCTCACTTTCATCTGAAATGATAGATAACGCTTTTCTTAATGCGTTTTTTAGAGCTTCTTCGCTATTTTGCTCTTCTGTAAAATAAACTTTGTTCATATCCAACTTTAAGTGCTTCTTTACTAAAATACCCCTATAATTAGGCAGTTCATATAATAATCTTTATTACCGCGACAATAGCTCTATCAATGCCCTTGAGAGATGCTGCTCTACTACATGTGCGAAAAACATACAAAAGAGTAATCCCACCTATGTGCATCAAACTAATACTCATTATATTCTTGATGACCCCTATATATATTTATACTTTAGTGTTTCCGTTTTAATCTCTATACAAGTTCTGTCCTCTTGTTAGTTAAAAACAAACAACCGACTGAAGGTTGAACTTGCTTGGAATATGTTGGTTGAAGCCCTGATTAAAACGGAGGTTGTTGTGGCTCATCCATAAATTGAAAAAATCCTAAATAAAGTGCCGCGTCATCATCTAGGTGTAAATATAGTCATATTCTGTCGTTTTCCCCAAATGATCAATCCAGATGTTTTATTATGTCCGGCTGAAATCATTCAAGCAAATCCACATTCCTAGGGGTGTTCCGCTCAGTATTCTTTCCTCTCAACGCTAGTGGACTGGCGGCCATACTCCATGTTTATAACCGAGCCAATTCCATAATAATCGAAACGAAAGGTATTTAGATGAGGATCATCTCCTCCATCCTCTCCTCACCGGCGTAGTAACCATCTCCCGCGCCTTACGGAAACATCGGCGGGCCCAAAGGGTGTCGTCCTCGTTCTTGTCGCGACCCCAGTTCTGATCGGGAGCGGATCCGCCGCCTCCGCAGTTTTGTGCGAATGTGGTGGCGGCATCGACGTAACCGGCAAAAAGAAGAAAGGCGGTCCGGAAGATTTGGCTGGTCTCCTCTCGCGAATAGGATCGCTCTGTCAATCTGCTCTCTTCCGCGAAGACCCGTGCAACTCTTCCGGGAACCATCTTCTCATAGCGTTTCCCTTCTATAATGAAACCCCAGGGGAAAAGGTAATTCTTCCCTTCTTCGGATAGCGCAAAAGCGACGCGCTCCGATGGAGTCATCTGTCCGTATCTATTCTCCGGACGCATCTTCTTCCAGGTCTCTTCAATCTTCGCCGGGGTCAGATCGCGGCTGATAACAGAGGACTTATAGACGGAGTTTCCGCTCTGGATCGTATATCCACGGACAGTCACCGAAACATCCATCTTCAGATTGACCTTATATCCTTTTGCTTCCAGCGCAGCAGTATACTTCTCCCAAGAGAAAGCTGACATTCCTGACAGGACTGTGAGGCAGTCCTTCTTGATGCGGGCTTTGTTCTCCGCGAACCTGTCTTCCGTACGTTTCCAGTTCCGCAGCCGGTTGACTTCCTCGGCGGCCGTCTTAGCACGGATTCCGATTAGATGGTCGCTGTTCAGGCAGTTGTCCATATCGACTCGGTTGCAGTCGAGATGGAGGTGAGGGATTCCGGACTTGCTGTCCGTATGAAGCGTGATGATGTACTGGGAATTGGGAAGGCGGCAGGGAGACCTACGGCGCTTTTCCTCTCCGGGAAGCCGGACCCTGTCGAAAGCCTGGACGAAATCTTCGGCCAGTTGCTTCCAGTCTTCCAGGGTCCAGCCCTCGGATTCCTCCTTGGACGGGGAAATCTCCATCCGGATCATGTTGTTCTTTAGGGGACGGCACTGGAGGTCTTCCTCCCGGAGTTGCTGGTGCAGCTTCATATACCCATAGATGGCTTGGGGGCTGGCACCTTCCGGAAGGTGGTTCAGTTTTACTACCTGTGCAGTTCCTTGACGGGTAATGTATCCGAGGGACACCCCGCCGTGGGCTATTGATTTTGCTCGTGCGATCATGGCTTACTCGGTTAAGGTTCGTTCAATCTCACGCAAGCGCTTGATGAGCTTGTTCGCGCCGGAAATCCATTTCCTCATGAAATAGGGATCTGCGAAGCACCGGAGGCGGTCTTCCTGCGTCATCGCATTCAGGGCGTTCTTGATATGGATCAGGTCGCCCCGGGCTTCGTTGATGCTGATGTAGGCTTGGGCCTGGCTCCGGGTCATCCGGAGTTTGGGCTTGTGGCCGATAGCGCATTGGCGGATGTATTCACTGACGGATTTGCCGCAGGCTTGCGCCCTTGCCTGGATGGCGATCCGGTCCTGCTGCGTGGCACGGAAGGCCATCCTGCAGGTCATGTTAACCTTAAAATTGTTGGGGTCAAAATATTTCTTTTTCATAATAAAGGGTGTTATAATTCCGCCACGGATGCGAGCTTGCGAGCAGGCTTCCCCGCCGGGAGTTGGACAATCGCGCAGCGGAATTGTTCGACATCGGCACAACTTGCATAGTGTTTCGGGAAGGCTTCTCCCCGAAACACAGCCAAGTTTGCCACTTACTACTTCCGATAGGAATCACCTTTGAACCGGAGGATGGAGAACATCTCATTGATGCGGTCCATCATCCGGGGGCCATAGCGGTCCAGGATCTTGTCATCGGCAAGGTTGGTGGTGATGATGGTCGGGAGCTTCCGGTCATAGCGGTAGGATATCAGATTCTGGATGGGTGTGTAATCCGTACCATAGCTCTGGCATCTCTCCGGTTCCGCGCCGACCTCTTCCACGAAGAGGATCTTCGCCCGGAGGAATTCCTCGTAGTGGGAGGCCTCCTTCTCCTGCTGGTGCTTGAACTGGGTGTGCAGGTCAAAGGCAGTGGTGAAGATCACGGGCGAGACGAGCTGCTTATAGAGCCCGTACATCGCGTACATGAGAGTAGTCTTCCCGGAACCGATGGTTCCCTGGAGGAGCAGGCCGGAGCGGACGGGGCTTCCCATCATCCATTCGGCGACCTTCTGGATTTTGATGCCGACCTCTTTCCCGGCGATATCTTGGAATTCGATACCGCGGGACTCGACGGCCTTGCGGTAGATCTGACTGAGCGCTTCCACCAGTGCCTCTTTTTCCATTCCCTCTATTTGAGGCGGAAGTTTGGCGACAAGGTCATTCCTTGTCGGCAGAATCGAATTGGTCACGAGAGCTGATACAATTTGATTGATTTCTTTTGTAGGATGAATAAATTGTTTCATTTCTTTTTTCATTATTAAAGTTAATTTTGGGAGCAGTCTCCGCACCCGTGTTGTTTTGATACCGGTACCCGTTCTGTTTTTGAACGGGTTTCCGTTCAGACTCCGTACCCGTCTGGTTTTCGAGCGGGTCCGGAATCAGGACTACATAGCGGGAGGGCTTTCCACGGGTTTCATGGGCGGCGATCAGCTTCCTGCCGAGCAGGTTCCTCTTTGCCATCAGGACTGCGGTCCGGCTGAGACCGGTGATGTCCATGACGGTTTTGACAGGGACTTCAACCGCAGCCTTTCCCTTCTTCCAAAAGCCATATATCACGGCAAAGACTTCCTTCTCTGCACCTCTAAGCCGCAGGTATCACCACATGAAATCATAGAT
>JAEEGG010001205.1_pt1 | contig 70782 bp, 64 predicted proteins | sample 9134161 | NCBI WGS metagenome assembly JAEEGG01 (sample SAMN16246543, study PRJNA631951) | gut metagenome | biome: gut microbiome; feature: rumen; material: CR-attached | host: Bos | place: Iran: Karaj | collected 2018-10
AGGTAAGAGGTGAGAGAATAGCTGGATAAACTTAGAAAATAGAGGTATAAGGGAGTGTCTGAAGTAATCTCTCACCTCTCGCCACTCACCTCTCACCTCTAGAATAACGGAGGGACAGAGGTTTTAACTTTTAAACTCTGTGTCTCTGTGTTGAAAAAAGAATTAAGCATTAAGAATTAAGAATTAAGCATTAAGCATTAAGAATCATGAAAAAGCGTTTCATTGAGGTAGCGGTGAAGGTTGTAGTAGCCGCCCTCACAGCCTTTCTCACCGCCATCACAACGACTAGTTGCATGGGACCCTTTTAAGGGAAGAGGGAAGAGTGAAGAGTGAAGAATTTGCTACCGCTACTGAGTAAGAGGGAAGAGGGAAGAGTGAAGAGTGAAGACGGGTTGTTGAGCGAAGGCGAAAAATTTCTTGCCAGGCAAGCGTACTAAAGAAACGATTAGCTACCGCTACTGAGTAAGAGGTCAGAGGTAAGAATTTAAACACAGAGGTACGGAGATACAGAGGTTTTAAGCTTTAAACTCAGTGTCTCTGTGTTTTTTTGCCACTTTATTTGGAAGAATTCAAATAATTTCTTACTTTTGCAAGATAAAACAAATATACATATAAGTTATACTATGAATAAAAAGGTATCTATATTACTCTTGAGCCTGTTCTTCTGTGTATCAGTAGGTGCACAAGAAGCACAGAAAAGTGAACTGCAGAAGAGTGCTGAAAGCGCCCAGACCATTCCTGCCGCCCGTCATGCCTATATCCGTGCCTATGAAGACTACTTGGGTAAGGGACAGGTTGAGCAGGCTGTGGAGTGCGGTGCCAAGGCAGCATCGCTCTATTCGAAGGACGGCCTGCACAAAGAAGCTTTCGAGCTGTTGCGCAGTATCGACCAGACTATCAACAGCAAGGGTGGCAACAAGGCGGCTGCTCTGCACTATATGGTGACGAAGGAGCGCCTGCAGATGTACATGAAGTTCCGCAAGCCCGACAGTGCCAAGGAGCAGTTGAACGTGATGGAGAGCCAAGCCAACGCTTCGGGCGATGAGAAGGTGAAGAACGATCTGCTGTACCAGAAGGCTATCTATTTCTATAGCTTCGGACTGAATGCCCAGGGTGATGCCGTGTTCAAGGAGATGGCCGCAAAACTGACAGCCTCGAAGGAATATGACAAGGTGGACGAGGTGTATAAACAGCTCATCGCCAATGGCCGCAGGAGCAATAATGCCAACATGGTGGCCCAGTCGTATAGCAACTACGTGGCATGGAAGGACTCGGCCAATGCGCTGAAGCATGCCGACGAGATTGCCGCGCTGAAGAAGCAGATTGCCGACAACGAGGCTTCTATTGAGGAGAAAGACAGTTCGCTGACCACCCGTGGAGCCATCATCGTGGGACTGCTCATTCTTGCCGGTGCCCTTGCCGCTGCATTGGTGGTGGGTGCCATCATCCTGTTGCGTTTCATCCTGCTGACTCGCAAGCAGAAGAAAGCCATCCAGCTGTCCAACGACAACAACGCCCTGAAGGCCAAGTTCATCAGCAACATTTCCGCACAGCTGGACCCCACCCTTCAGAAACTCGACAGCAAGACGCCTGAGGTGAAGGCGCTGATGGATTTCTCCCAGCACATCCAAACACTGTCTGACCTGGAGAACTCTACAGGTGAGGTGGAGATGGAAGAGGCTCAGATTCAACAGTTTTGCGAGAATATCATGGACCAGATACGCGACAAGGTGAAACCTGACGTGACCCTGAAAGTCAATGCTCCCAAGATGAGCCTGGAGATGAACAAGGAATATGTATCGCACATCCTCCTGCACCTGTTGAACAATGCCGCCATCTATACACCAGAAGGAGGTACCATCTGGCTGGACTATAAGAAGCGCAGCGCACACACCCACCAGTTCATCGTTTCTGACACGGGTTGTGGCATCCCAGAGGAAAAGCGCGAAGACGTGTTCAAGCCCTTCCTCGAAATCAGGGACCTGACGAAAGGCGACGGACTCGGCCTGCCCATCTGCAAACAGATGGCGCTGAAGATGAATGGTGACTTAGACATTGATCCTGAGTTCACCAAGGGAACTCGTTTCGTTCTTGACCTGCATTCATGATTTTCTATTTCTCAGGAACAGGTAATACTAAGTGGGCCGCTGAGCAACTGGCTTCGGCGACCCACGATTCTTTGTATGATATCCCCGACGAGCTCAAGAAGGACACGCTGGCTTACACCCTGCAGGAAGGCGAGCGGTTAGGTTTCTGTTTCCCTACTCACGGGTGGCAGGTGCCCCGCATCGTGCGTGAATTCATCCGCAAGGCTACTTTCCACGCCACTTCTTATGTCTATGCGCTGACCACCTGTGGCGACAATATGGGGTACGCCATGCGAATCCTCAACAAAGAACTGGGAAAGAAAGGACTCCACACCGATGCCACTTTTGCCGTTGTCATGCCCGAATCCAATGTTTGTTTCTCCTTCCTCCACTTGGATACTCCCGAACGGGAAGCCCAAAAGATTCAGGCTGCCAAGGAACGGATGCGACACATCTGCGAAGTGGTCGGGAGGAAAGACAAAGGAGTGGAAGAACTGGTCAAAGGGGCCATTCCCTTTACCTATACCTATGTGATAGGCGGATATTATAACAAACACCTTATCAGCGACAAGTCGTTCTGGGTGGATCAGGATGCCTGTATTCAGTGCGGACTATGCCAGAAGCTCTGTCCTGTCGATGATATTGAAGGGACACCGCCTGTCTGGAAGCACAACGGCACCTGTACCAACTGTCTGGCCTGCTATCACCATTGTCCCAAACATGCTATTCATTGGGGCAAGATGAAACGGGGACAGTACGTTTTTAGAGGTAAGAGGTAAGAGGTGAGAGGTGAGAGGTAAGAGGTGAGAGGGGTTAATAGATGCGAGGACCGAAAATGGTCGTTCCGATACGCACCATCGTACTACCCTCCTCTACGGCAATCCGATAATCATGACTCATGCCCCAGGAACGTTCACAGAATGAGGGCTCGTCAGCAAAATACAGCGCTTTCATCTCGTCAAACAGATTCCTGGCTATCCTGAACTCAGAACGAATCTGTGCCTCGTCTTCCACATAGGAAGCCATCATCATCAGACCACAGATACGGACATGTTTCAACGCCCTCCACGCACCATCAGCAAGCAACTGCCGACAAGCATCCGGAGTCAGTCCATACTTGGTCTCCTCCTCTGCAATATGGAGTTCAAGAAGCACATCAATAATACGCTCATTCTTAGCGGCTTGCTTATCAATCTCACATAAAAGCTTGAACGAGTCGACAGCCTCAATCATGGTGATGTAAGGAGCAATATACTTCACCTTGTTCGTTTGCAGATGGCCGATGAAATGCCACTGGATATCCTTGGGCAACGTATCCACTTTCTGGCGAAGTTCCTGTTCATGACTCTCTCCGAAAACGCGCTGTCCCTCCTGATAAGCAGCCTCAATATACTCGTTAGGGTGATACTTGCTAATTGCCACAAGGCGGACACCCTGTGGCAAATCAGCTAATACCTGATGAAGATTACCTTTTACGTCGTACATTTATTCTTGACTATTCTCGTCTTTTCCGTATTCGAAGACATCCATCAAGGTGGTTTCAGCAACGCTGGCAATGACATAGTCAATCATCGTGCCACCCATGACCTCTTCAATATTATTGACGGCACCCTTCAACGTACCTGCATGAACCAGATAGTTGACGTTGCTGCGCTTCTCCTTTTCCGTTTTCTCGTCGATGGTGATAAACTGCAACTTCGTCTTATACCAACGGTCGGCCGTGGGGTCGTCGCTGAAGAATATCTCCTTGTAGGGGGCTATCTTGATATCCTTGACGGTAAACTCGCCACTGATATAGCTCGACATTTCCTCCATGATACGTTTTTCTGCCTCTGTAAAGCTGAGTGCATCAACGACATAGTTCTCATTCACTTTCTTCTGCAAGCCGTCCTCGCCGACTTTCTCATAGTTGATTTTGCACTCAAACCAAATTGCTGTTCTTGATCTCATATCTTATAATTTTATTATTTCTGTACACCGTAGCTAGTAGAGCCACCAATTTCTTTCTTTTTCTGTTCGGTCAGACGCTCGATAATCTCCGTAGCTATCAACTGACTGCGCGCCGGATCCAATGCCGATTCAGCGGAAATCTCCTGTTGGGCCTTCATCAGTTCCCCTACCGTTGACTCACTTTGCGACAAGAAGTTCTTCTCAGAGACATTCATATTCGTCTTATTGTAAATCTTGGAGAGAATCTTGTCAGCAGCAGCCTCATAACGCTTACGGAAGATGGCCTCTGCCTTTGCCTGATATTCCTGTTCAGACACTCTTTCAGCTGCCACGAGGGAATCACCATCACTGGTCACGCCCAATTCTGCAGGATCAATCCCCTCATCTATCAAGTCGTCAGTAGCCTGGCGTGGGACAGGTTTGACAAACTCAACGGGCGTGCTCTCGGGCATCATATCGAAATAGAGCGCAATACACAATCCGGCAATGGCTACGGCAATAATAGTGGAAATTACCGAACGATAGGTGTTACGCTTACGATTGATACTGTTCAACATCTCCGTCGGCGTGTTAAATCGGTCCTCTGGAGACTCACTCACCGCTTTCTTGACGACACGACGCAACTCCAACGGCATATCCGACTGGTCGAATATTTTCTTCAGCAACCGACCAATGGAGTAGATATCACAACGATTGTCTATCGCGCCATGGTTCATCACCTCCGGAGCCACGAACTCCTCCATTCCACCATAGTAAAGTTGGGACATGTCGCTCATCGACAGATAGTGAGAACCCACATGCGACAGCAATACGGCATTGTCGCCCTTCCTAAGGAAAACAGTCTGGGGAGAATAGCAAACGCCAAAGACGCCCTGTTCATGAAGATATGCTGCAGCCTCCAGCAAATGCTGGGTAAACTCCTCGATAAAATGCGGCTCTGCCACTATCGCCGGGGAATCGTTAAGTACCTGTTGCAAAGGCTGATACTGTCCTTGTTCCATTTCCAGACGGACGATATCTCTTCCCTCTGTCTGTGGGCGGAAATGCAGGATGCATTGATTTTTCAACGATGCGTTCTTGTCGCACTCAGCTTTCAAACCCTCACAGAACTTGATATTATTGTTCAGCTCTGGTGCAATATCCACTACACTACGGTACTTTCCGTCAATCTGCTGACGGTAGTAATCACCAATCGGCAAACGGGTTTTGTTGAGTTTTCCGTCTTTACGCGAGGCTAATAGTTCTTCGTAATTCATTATTTCAGTTTGTTTGGATGCGCAAAAGTACGAAATAATTCATAATTTACAATTCATTATTCAAAATATTTTATGGCGGAAGCAATTTTTTCACTCTTCACTCTTCACTTTTCACTTTAAATTCGTATCTTTGCACTCAAATTTACGTAAATTAGACAATCATGCCAGAAATCTCTGTTCGCGGACTGGAGATGCCCGAATCGCCGATTCGAAAACTTGCACCTCTTGCTGCCGCTGCAAAAAAACGTGGTACGAAAGTGTACCATCTGAACATCGGACAGCCAGACCTGCCAACTCCACAGGTGGGACTGGATGCCTTGAAACAAATTGACCGCACCATCTTGGAGTATTCTCCTTCACAAGGATATCTGAGTTATCGGGAAAAACTTGTCAATTATTATGCGAAATATAATATTAATGTCACTCCTGACGATATCATCATCACGTCGGGCGGTAGTGAGGCAGTGCTCTTCGCTTTCCTCTCCTGCCTGAACCCAGGTGACGAGATTATCGTACCAGAGCCCGCATATGCCAACTATATGGCATTTGCCATTAGTGCCGGAGCGAAAATCCGTACCATCGCCACGACCATTGACGAGGGTTTTTCCTTACCCAAGGTGGAAAAGTTTGAAGAACTCATCAACGACCGTACCCGTGCCATCATGATCTGCAACCCCAACAACCCGACAGGTTATCTCTATACCCGTCGTGAGATGCTGCAGATCCGTGACCTCGTGAAGAAATATGACTTGTATCTCTTCTCTGACGAGGTCTATCGCGAGTATATCTATACGGGTTCGCCCTATATCTCTGCCTGCCATCTGGAAGGCATCGAACAGAACGTCATCCTCATCGACTCCGTTTCCAAGCGCTATTCGGAGTGTGGTATCCGTATCGGAGCCCTCATCACGAAGAATGCCGAAGTTCGCAAGGCGGTGATGAAGTTCTGTCAGGCACGTCTCTCTCCTCCCCTGATTGGACAGATTGTTGCCGAGGCTTCACTGGATGCCCCTGAGGAGTACTATCGTGATGTGTATGATGAGTATGTGGAGCGCCGTAAGTGTCTGATTGACGGCCTCAACCGCATTCCAGGAGTCTATTCCCCCATTCCTATGGGAGCCTTCTACACAGTAGCCAAACTACCTGTCGACGACGCCGAGAAGTTCTGTCGCTGGTGTCTGTCCGACTTTGAATACGAGGGAGAAACGGTGATGATGGCGCCTGCTGCCGGATTCTACACCACCCCAGGTGCCGGCATCAATCAGGTTCGTATCGCCTATGTCTTAAAGATGGAAGACTTGGAGCGTGCCCTCATCGTTTTGAAAAAAGCACTTGAAGCATATCCAGGAAGAGTAGAGTGAATCTCCCGTTATTCATCGCCAAGAGGATCTATTCCGATGACGGCGACCACCGTAAAGTGAGCCGCCCTGCTATTCGCATTGCCACCATTGGTGTGGCCATCGGTCTTGCGGTGATGATTATCACGGTCAGTGTGGTGATGGGCTTCAAACATACTATCCGCGACAAGGTAGTAGGCTTTGGCAGCCATATCCAAATCGAGAACTTCATCACCTCCCAAAGTACAACACCCTACCCCGTCTGCATTGACGACTCCATCAAAAAAGTCTTGCAAGGCATTCCTGGCGTGCGGCATATAGAACGATATGCCGTGACACAGGGCATCCTGAAAACTGACAACGATTTCCTGGGTGTGGTGGTCAAGGGTATCGGTGAAGACTATGACACGAATTTCCTGCAACAGAATCTCGTAGAAGGCAAGATGCCGAAGTTTTCCAGCAGCAAGAGTTCCTACCAGTTACTCATCTCGCGGATGATAGCCCAAAAACTCGGACTGAAAACCGGCGACCAGGTTTATGCCTATTTTATCAGCTACGACAATGTCCGTGCACGCAAGTTTACGGTAGCTGCCATTTACGAGACCAATATGACACAGTTTGACGAGGCACTTTGTTTCACCGACCTCCCCGTCCCTGTCAAGCTCAACAACTGGGAGAAAGACCAGTGTAGCGGAGCTGAGCTACTGGTCACAGACTTCGACCAGTTGCAGGCTACCTCCGAACAAGTGATTGGGAAAATCAACCGTCATATGGACCATTATGGAGAGATTCTCACCTCTCACACCGTACAGGAACTCTATCCACAAGTTTTCTCCTGGCTATCCCTGCTTGACATCAATGTATGGATCATCTTGGTACTGATGGTCTGTGTGGCTGGCTTCACCATGATCAGCGGCCTGCTCATCATCATATTGGAACGTACACAGATGATTGGACTGCTGAAGGCATTGGGAGCCCGCAACAAGAGTGTGCGCCACACCTTCCTGTGGTTTGCCACCTTTATCATCGGACAAGGCTTGTTCTGGGGAAACATCATCGGCATCGGTATCATTCTCCTGCAACGCCATACGGGTATCATCCGGCTCGACCCTGCCAACTACTACGTCAGCACGGCACCTATGGAGCTTGACATCCCACTGATTTCCCTGCTCAACGTGGCAACACTGTTGACGACCCTTATCGTGCTCATCGCACCTTCTTTTCTGGTAACACGCATACATCCAGCCCGCTCAATGCGGTACGAATAATATATTTTCAGAAACCTAAGGCTTATAAAGAAAACAGTTATAACACTCATTCTACTGATACTTACCATAGGTATCACCAGCGTTCACGCAGAAGAGCAACTGCCCGCCAAGCTCCAGCAAGACCTTGGCGATGCCAAACATACCTCAGAGGCCGTCCATAAAGCCGTCGAAGAGTTCGTCGGCGACGCAGCACCCAGCGACGACCTTACCAAGATGTGTATTAAGATGAAGTAAGCTAGATTCTATCCACCTGCTTTACGCCCTTGACAGTGCGCAACTTCTTGACGAGTGACTCCAGACGGGAGGTATCGTCAATCATAATCGTGAGATTGCCACTGAACAGTCCGTCATGTGAATCGATGTTGATGCTACGGAGAATGAGTTTCTCGTCGCGTGAAATGATATTGGTCAAATTGTTGACAATACCGATATCATCATTACCTATGACACGTAAGGTGATGGCATATTGAGAGGAACCTTTCCCACTCCATCGTGCCTTAACGACACGATAACCAAAACGCTTTTTCAGTTCTGGAGCATTGGGACAGTCCTCACGATGAATCTTAATACCTCCGCTGACAGTCACAAAGCCAAATACCTTGTCACCATAAATCGGTTGACAACAGCGTGCCAATTGATAGTCAACACCCTTCATACCTTGGTCGATAACGAGGACATCGTCGGAAAGTGTAGAAGTAAGCGGTGAGAGTTTAGAGTCGTCTAAGACAAAGTCTGCGGCACTCTGGGCGACATTGTTTCCCGTAACAGGCTGTTCGCCCTGTTGAATCTCCAGGTATTTGTCAATCACCTGGTTGACATCCAACGTTCCGTCGGCAATCTGACGGTAGAAGTCACTGACCTCTTTGAAGCCCAGTTTCTTAATCAGGTGCTGCATGGTCGACTCCTCCATCTCTACTTTGCGGTTCTTGAACTTACGCTCAAGGGTCTCCTTGGCAAAGAGTCCTTCTTTCACCTGTGTCTCCTTAAGGGCCAAGCGCACTTTCGACTTGGCGCGGGAGGTCTTCACGATATTCAACCATTCCTGACGAGGCTTCTGAGTGGAAGAGGTCATAATCTCCACTTGGTCACCACTCTGAAGCACTTGACGAAGGGCTACTACCTTATTATTAATACGGGCACCTGTACAGGAGTTTCCGATCTTCGAGTGAATATGATAGGCGAAGTCAAGTACCGTGGCCCCTTTGGGGAACTTATAGAGATCACCTTTGGGAGTGAAAACAAATACCTCGTCTTCATAGAGATCCATCTTAAATTGGTCCATGGCCTCCAAGCCATCGGAACTTTCCAGCATCGCACGGATATTGGTCAGCCACTCATCCAGACCAGAATCACCTTTCACGCCCTTATAACGCCAGTGAGCAGCCACACCACGTTCGGCAATCTCATCCATCCGTTCTGTACGGATTTGCACCTCCACCCATTTCTGTTCCGGACCCAATACGGTGATATGCAGACTCTCATAACCGTTTGACTTGGGTACGCTGAGCCAGTCACGTAAGCGTTTGGGATTAGGCTGATACATATCGGTTATAATGGAATAAACCTGCCAGCAGTACATCTTCTCCTTCTCTACTGGAGCGTCGAGAATCACGCGAATGGCAAAGAGATCGAAGACACCCTCGAAGTCGCATTTCTGTTTCTTCATCTTCTGCCAGATAGAATGAATCGACTTTGTACGTCCCTTGATATGAAAATTCAGACCAGCCTTCTTCAGCTGTTCACTGACCGGTAGGATAAAACGTTCGATATATTCATCACGACTTTTCTTCGTCTCACTCAGTTTTTCCTTGATATGATAGTAGGCATCGTGCTCCAAATATTTCAAAGAGAGGTCTTCCAACTCGCTCTTCAGCTTATAGAGTCCCAATTTGTGAGCCAGAGGCGCATAGAGATAGGCTGCCTCTTCGCTCACCTCACGCTGAGCCTCTGTATGACGGGTGTCACGAATCTGACGCATCAGATTGACGCGATCGGCAATCATAATCAAGATGACACGCATATCTTCCGCAAACGAGAGCAGTAGATTACGGAAATTCTCTGTTTCAACTACGGGATTCTTTTTGTATAGATTCCGTATGCGCTGTAGACCATATAAGATACGGGCAACTGACTCACCAAAGTTACTACTTACCTCTTTAATGGTCAGATGGCCATCTTCAATACTGGAACGCAACAATACAGCAAGCACCGCATCGCGTCGTAAACCGATTTCCTCCACAATTAACTGAGCAGTCTGGAATCCCAGCAGGATAGGATTCAACCCGAACATATCACGATGGACATGGTTCTGTTCGATGTAGTCTCCCAGGTAACGACGCATTTTCTCTTCATCACCCTCAATGAGCGATGAACCAATCTCTTGTTTGATCTGATTATAGAGTGAAAGAATATCCTCTTTCTCCTGCGATGTGAACTCAAATTTCTCTGTCATACGGAGCAAAGGTACAAATAAGTGAGAGAAAAACCAAATAATAAAAGGAAATCTTGTCATATACCATTTTTTTTTGTATCTTCGCAGTCATAAAACCGAAAACAATGGAAGACAACAAGATATTACGGATGAAAGAACTCGTCAGAGAATTGAACGAAGCCTCTGATGCATACTATAACGGGCGGAATGAACGCATGACCGACTATGAGTGGGATGCCCTTTTTGATGAGCTCAAACGATTGGAACAGGAAACAGGGACAACCCTGCCCGACTCACCCACACAAAAAGTGTCTGAGGATTCCATTACAGGTAAGAAGGAGGAACATGAGTATGCTGCACTCTCTCTTGCCAAGACCAAACAACCTGCCGAACTGGTGAAATGGGCAGAGGGACTGCCCGTCTGGATATCATGGAAATTGGATGGTCTAACCCTGGTGGTGACGTATGACAACGGAACACTGACAAAGGTGGTGACACGAGGTAACGGACATACCGGAACGAATATCACACACCTATCGAAAGCCATTCATGGAATTCCGCAACAGATTGCCGGAAAAGGACATACCGTTATTCGTGGAGAAGCAGTCATCAGCTATGAAGACTTCGAACGATTTCTGATAGAGAGTGGTGAGGACTATGCCAATCCACGCAATCTTGCATCTGGTTCACTGACGTTGAAAGACGTAGAGGAAGTGAAGTTGCGACATATCCAGTGGATTCCATTTACGTTGGTACATACCGATGAGGATATCACTTCGTGGGGAAAACGCATGGAATGGTTGGAGCAACAGGGATTCAAGACGGTAGAACATGAAAAGGTGGAACATCCTGACGAACATTCTGTGGAAAGTGTCATCAATACCTTCACCCAGAAAGTTACCAGCAAACAGAATCCCTACCCCGTTGACGGACTCGTCATCTGTTATGATGATACGGAATATGCCCAGACTGGTAGTGTCACAGGACATCATGCCACAAAGGCTGGACTTGCCTTCAAATGGCAGGACGAGGCTGCCGATACGATATTACAGCAGATAGAATGGTCGTGTGCCGCAAGCACCATCTCGCCTGTTGCCATCTTCCGACCTGTAGAGTTAGAAGGTACCACTGTCAAACGTGCCTCTCTTTGTAACATTAGTGAGTGTGAGCGTTTGGGTATTGGCGGTTCAGGAACTGAAATCAGCGTCATCAAGGCAAACAAAATCATACCGAAAGTCATCAAAGTCATTCGCACAGAAGGTGCTTTGGAGATTCCCCAAGAATGTCCCGTCTGTCATACGGCAACAGAAATACGTGTCAGTGAGGCTAGCGGCACAAAGACGCTCCACTGTACCAATACAGAATGTCCTGCCAAGCAGCTGAAGAAGTTTGCCCGTTTTGTGTCAAAAGAGGGCATGAATATCGACGGTATCTCAGAACAGACCTTATCGAAGTTCATCAATCTCGGTTGGATTACTGAATATGCCGACCTCTATGATTTACGCAGCCATATCCGTGAACTCGCACAGATGGAAGGCTTTGGCGAGAAGTCTGCCTCCAATATTATCCATAGCATCGAACGCTCTGCAAGTGTGGAGGCACATCGTTTGCTCTATGCCTTAAACATCCCTTTGTGTGGTATGGATGTTTGTAAAAGATTGTTAGGAACCTACCCGTTGGATGAACTTGTTAGGGAAGCAACGAAAGAGTCGGGCGATTTATTTGAACCGTATCGCGAGGCTTCTGAGGTCTTCGCCCACATTGACGGAATAGGGCCTGAGAAATCAGCTTCCTTCGTCAACTGGTTCCGCAATGTACATCATATGCAGCGCTATCAGCATCTGCGTGAAAAGATCACGATAAAACAAACATCTAACGAGCCGACTGGTAACCTATGCGAAGGACTCACCTTCGTCATCACTGGTGATGTACATCATTACAAGAACCGCAATGAACTGAAGGCATACATAGAGTCACAGGGAGGAAAGGTGGCTTCTGCGGTCAGTGGTTCTACCAGTTATCTTATTAATAATGATGTCACTTCGACCTCTGGCAAGAATCAAAAAGCGCAACAATTAGGCATCCCTATTATTTCTGAAGATCAGTTTATCGAAAAATACGCTACATAGGAGGACATGCGACATCATCGATTCATTGCTCCTCTCCTTCCTATTGCCTTTTTTCTCATCATTGGCATTGTGACAGGCTATTATCTCTTCCTTCAGGCAGAGATATTATTAGGACTGATGATCGTTTCCGTCATCCTTTCTCTCCTACTTCATCGTTTCCCCTACTGCCAGACCTTCTTCATTTATTTGACGACTCTGTTAACGGGTTGTTGGCTTATCCAGCATCCGATACCTGACATTCCGATGATTCATGCTGCCACCACACGCATGCTCTCCTATCGGACACATCTTGTAGAAGAATTGCAAACACTCCCAGACGAAGCATCCGCAATCATCTCTGCAATGTCACTGGGTGATAAGTCAATGCTGACCAAAGAAACGAGAGAGGTATTCAACATCACAGGAGCAGGGCATATCCTCGCCTTAAGCGGACTACATCTGGGAATCATTTACCTGACAATATCTTTCCTTATCCGAAACTATCGCTGGCGAATCGTCAGCCAAGTCACCACACTACTTGCTATCTGGGCCTTCGCTTTCTTGGTTGGGATGACTCCCAGTGTGGTTCGTGCTGCCTCCATGTTAACCGTATATGGACTTCTCTCCTTAGGTTATCGCCAGAAAATGAGTGTCAACGTGCTTGCCTTTACTGCTATCGTCATGCTCATCAGCCATCCTCACGCCCTCTTTGAAATCAGTTTTCAGATGTCATTCCTTGCCGTACTCGCCATCCTGTTGTTCTATCCTCCACTTTACGGACTGATCAGTGAACAGTGGTTGATGGAACATCGTCTTATACGATGGTTATGGGGTATGACGGCAGTCTCGTTGACAGCACAGATCGGAGTGGCTCCATTGATAGCCTTTTACTTCCACCGCTTCTCTACATATTTCCTGTTGAGCAACTTCGTCGTCATCCCTTGTGCCTACCTGATTCTCATAAGTACACTGCTGTTCCTTGTCACCCATCTATCTTTCATCGCCACATTCCTCTCTGCAGTAACAACTCTCATGTATCAGGCATTGCTATGGATTGCCGAACTTCCTTTTGCAACAATAGAGGGGCTCTATCCCTCTGTCTTGCAAACCACTCTGGTGTACTTTTTTATCCTTTTATTCTTTTATTCTCTTATTTTTTATTATTTTTGCAGCTCAAAATCAGAAATAATAAGAAAATGGGAAAGATAATACTTACAGGTGACCGCCCAACGGGGAAATTACATCTTGGACATTATATCGGGTCGCTACGCCGTCGCGTAGAACTGCAAGAGGCTGGAGACTTCGACAAGATGTTTGTGTTTATGGCAGATGTACAAGCTTTAACTGACAATGCCGACAACCCTGAGAAAATACGACAGAATATCATTGAGGTGGCACTCGACTACCTAGCTGCAGGACTCAATCCTGAGAAATGTACGTTGTTTATCCAGAGTCAGATTACGGAACTGGCAGAACTCACAACCTACTTAATGAACTTGGTATCAGTAAGTCGTGTACAGCGTAATCCAACAGTGAAAACGGAGGTTAAGATGCGTGGTTTCGAGGGCGAGAGCATTCCTTTAGGTTTCTTTTGCTATCCTGTTTCACAGGCTGCGGACATCACGCTGTTCAAGGCAACAACGGTGCCTGCTGGTGAAGACCAGGAGCCCATGCTAGAGGTGACCCGTGAGTTGGTACGCCGTTTCAACCAAATCTATGCTCCCGTACTGGTAGAACCTAACATCATGCTGCCCGAGAACGCCACCGCTCGTCGTCTTCCAGGAACGGACGGCAAAGAGAAAATGTCGAAGTCACTCGGCAACTGCATCTACCTGTCTGACGATGCCGATACCGTTTGGCAAAAAGTACGCTCTATGTATACCGATCCTGAGCACATCAATCTGAACGACCCAGGTCATGTGGAAGGCAATGCGGTATTCACATATCTCGATGCTTTCTCCAAACCAGAGCACTTTGCTGCTTACTGGCCGGAGTACCAGAATCTGGACGAGTTGAAAGACCACTACCGTCGCGGTGGACTGGGAGACATGAAGTGCAAGAAGTTCCTGAACCAGATATTGAACGAGTTTCTGGAGCCCATGCGTCAGCGTCGTCATGAGTTCGAGCAGGACATTCCCGAAATCTATAATATATTAAGGAAAGGAACGGAGAAGGCTCGTGAAACTGCAGCACAGACAATGGATGAAGTGCGCAAAGCGATGCAAATCAACTACTTCGACGACGAGGAGTTGATTCGCAGTCAGGCAGAGCGTTTCCACGACAAATAAATTTGCAAACGTTCCTCTAATGACATATCCGCATAATGGCGCCATCCAATGGCGCCTTTTTCTTTCTGTGCCAGATAGTCGGAATCGTTCATGTGGGCATATGCCTCCATCTCGAAGGGATTGAGCAGATAGCCTGCATTCCTCAGGTGCTTACGATAACGGCAAGCCTTCAGCCAAAAAACGAAATACTTCCAATAGAAGCAAAGCCATGAATCATGGGTGCTGCGAGCCTGATAGAGGTGAATCAACTCGTGGTTCTTCAATGCATCCCAATGGTTGTTGAAACGGTCTGCCTCTTCCTTGCTATGCGTGATGATATGCCCGAAGAACGTCATACCCTCATAGCCCTTTCGGATCCAGAAAGGAACAGCCACTGCCTGCATGTCCTCCATCTTACTAGGACGCTTGGCATGGAACATCAGGGGTATAACTGTCATCAGGTTTGCCATAACGATTGCAAAGATACAAAAAACTTTTGAGAATTTATTCGCAAAAGTTTGCGAATGAAGGTTTGCGCACTTTTGCAAACACTTTTTCTTGGTGGCTTGTGTTTTATTTCGTAACTTTGCAACAACCAAAAACGAAAAGCGATATGATACTCACCGAACGTGAAATATTTCTGCTCGTCATCTGTGCGGTCATCTACATCACCCTGTTTGTAGTAACCATCCAGTATCACAGGCGTAAGATACAACTGCTGCAGAGCCGTCTCGACAACATCCACGCCATGCAGAAGATGGCTGTCATCGAGAAACGGGAAAACGACATGAATACTATTTTCTCCTCGCCCGTATACCTGCGAATGAAACAACACCTCAATGAGGGACAGAGTATGCGCAACGACGACTGGCACGAACTAGCAGAGGTGGTCAATACGGTTTACAACGGCTTTACCGATAAGCTCTACAGTCTGTATAACATGAACGATCAAGACTATTACGTGAGTCTGCTTATCAAGGTACGCATCGCTCCGAAAGATATCGCCACGCTCACTGCTCATAGTAAAGAGAGTGTTGCATCAACACGCAGCCGCCTGTATCAAAAGGTGTTTGGCAAGAAAGGCTCGACAAAAGACTGGGATGATTTCATCCTTTCAATATAATATAATAAGGTGTAACTTTTAATATTTGAAATTATGATAGACTATTTAATTGCAAACATGTGGCAGGTATGGGCAGTTGTTTCCATCGTCTGCCTGATTCTGGAGCTATCGTCAGGTGACTTCTTCATCATCTGCTTCTCCATCGGTGCTGTGTTCGGCATCATTGCCGCAGTCATTGGTCTGAACATCTACTGGCAATTGTTTATCTTTGCCATCTTCTCACTGCTGAGCATCTTCTTTGTGCGTCCTGTTGCCTTGCGCTGGCTACACAAGAACGAGCCTAACCGCGCCTCCAATGCCGATGCCCTAATAGGAAGGACGGGAAAAGTGACTGAGGCTATCAATGTCAATGAACCTGGATATGTGCAGATTGACGGCGACCTCTGGAAAGCTGTCAGTGACGATACCATCGAGGAAGGTGAGACTGTCCGCGTTATTGACCGCGAAAGCACCATCATCACCGTAGAAACGCTGTAAACAATAAACGTTAAACAATAAACAATCAAAACTATGGACATTATGACTTATGTACTTATCGCCATTGTGGTTTGCGTAATTATTTTCGCTAAAATGGCACTCGTGATCATCCCACAGTCAGAAACCAAGATTATTGAGCGTCTCGGACGATACTATGCCACGCTCAATCCTGGTATCAACATCATTATCCCGTTCATCGACCGTTCCAAGGACATCGTTGTACTGAATCGTGGACGCTATGCCTACTCCAACTCCATCGACCTGCGTGAACAGGTGTATGACTTTCCTTCTCAGAACGTGATTACCAAGGATAACATCCAGATGGAGATCAATGCCCTGCTCTACTTCCAGATCGTTGATCCCTTCAAGGCTGTATATGAGATTTCAAACCTGCCCAACGCTATCGAGAAACTGACACAAACTACTCTGCGTAACATCATCGGTGAACTGGAACTCGATGAGACACTGACTTCCCGCGACACTATCAACACCAAACTTCGTGCCGTTCTCGACGATGCCACTGATAAATGGGGTGTAAAGGTGAACCGCGTAGAACTGCAGGACATCATTCCTCCCTCGACCGTACTGAACGCGATGGAGAAACAGATGCAGGCAGAGCGTAACAAACGTGCACAGATTCTGACCTCTGAGGGTGAGAAGGCTGCAGAGATCTTGGCATCTGAGGGTGAGAAAACAGCTATCATCAACCGTGCAGACGCTCAGAAGCAACAGGCTATCCTCCATGCAGAAGGTGAGGCGCAGGCACGTATCCGCAAAGCAGAAGCTGAGGCAAAGGCTATTGAACTGATCACAGAAGCTGTAGGTAAGAGCACCAATCCTGCCAATTACCTGCTTGCTCAAAAGTATATCCAGATGATGCAAGAACTGGCTCAAGGCGACAAGACCAAGACTGTCTATCTGCCCTACGAGGCTACCAATCTCATGGGCTCCATCGGAGGTATCAAGGATTTGTTCAAATCAGAGTAACTAGTACTGACAAATACAACCGGAAAACTACAAAAAAGAGGTTGTGTCTATATTGAAGTGCCCTCGAAAGTTTTTGTCTAACTTTCGGGGGCACTTCATATGTGGATTTCCTTATTTCCTATCTGATTCTGTCTGCCGCTCTCACCAATTTCTCATCAGCCAAAATTCCTTTGCGTGCCATAAAAAGAAGGATGGCCTCAACCGCTGGGAACGAAGAAGCAATCTCTAAACGGAAATTCATGGCTTCGGGTGATAATTGCTTACTTACCACAATCATAGAAATATACCATAGGACCATGATAAAAATATTTACCATACACAAACGAGCCTGTAAAGGTCTGCGCTTATATAAAAATATGGTATAGACACTCAATGTGGTTGATATGAGCATAAGGATAAATAATGGGCATGGAATAAAAGTGGGCGAACCACTCTGTCCTATTGCCCACAAGCTAAACACCCTATAGGTTGTCAGTCCCTCAAACGATACTGTTGCCAACTGCATACATATAGCCAATATACCCAATATTGCAGCTATAAACAAAAATACCGATTGCTTCCGTTGTATCATAATTACAGATGATCCTCCTGCATCATTGCCTGGTCATGGGAAGGGTCACGCCAATACACCTTGTCCTCAACAAACTCCTGAGTAGCAAGCAAAGAAGGTTTGGGAAGCTTTTCATAATAACGGGATATTTCTATCTGTTCACGATTCTCAAATACTTCCTCTAAAGAATCATTATAAGAAGCAAACTCTGCCAGTTTCTTGCTCAGATCTTCTTTGATCTGTACGCTAATCTGGTTGGCGCGTTTGGAAATGATAGCTACACTCTCATAGATGTTACCGGTTTCATCACACAAATCCATAATATTACGGGTTACCGTGTTTACCGGTGCTTTTGATTTCTTGTAATCCATATTTTAATCTTTTGTTACTTTTTTACACTTTGCAATCAGTTTCTCGGCCGTAGCACATTCTTTCGACTCCGGATATTCATTAAGAAATCCATAACATTCATCCTCTGCATCACGATAGCGCTCGATTCTTTTTTCCTCTGAACTATTCTCGGCAAGCTCAAACTTGCTCTTCATAATTAACAAAGAGAATTTCTCGCGAATCTTGGAGAACGGATAACTCTTCAATGCATTCTGAGCCGTAATGATACATGCCTCATAGTTGCTTTCCGTATTTGAATTGATATTTCCAAAATAACCACCAAGGTTATAATACAACTCAGCTGAAAGATATTCCTTTTGAACAAGATTGTCCTGTAAATCGAACAAGCGCTGCTGGGCAATTGCTCTCAATTCTGAATCAGGGTATATATCCAGAAACTGCTGATAGGCATTAATGGCACCTACTGTTGGCGTTTGATCTAAACGAGGTTCTGGAGCACTCCGATATAGTGACTGTCCAATATAGAATGAGGCTTGTTCTGCAAATAGACCTTTCGGATAACTGGTATAGTATTTCTTGAACGTCGAGCTGGCTGATTCATAATCTCTATTGCAATACTGTGCCATTCCCAGTAAATAAAGACACTCCTGTGCATTATCCCTTCCTTTCTGAATAAGTACCAAATCTTGAAGTAGCGAACTGGCCTGTTGGTATTTGCCCATCGCAAAACACTGTTTGGCATATTCGTACTTATAAGTGTTATCTGCAGATTTATAGACCTTATTAAACTCGGAAGCACAACTACTCATTAAAGCAGCCATAAAGAGTATCAAGAAACTACTTTTATTCATCCTAATTATCAAATTTGACGTGCAAAATTAGTCATTTTTCCGTTAATTACAAAGGAAAACAAACGATTTTTAGCAATTATCCTTGGATTATAACGTTTGTTACGAAGAAATTTTGTAATTTTGTACGTTATGAAATTCAAATTGACATCGAAATACGAACCTACAGGTGATCAGCCTGAGGCCATTCGACAATTAACCGAAGGGCTGAAAAGAGGTGACAAGGCACAAGTACTGCTAGGTGTCACTGGTTCTGGAAAAACATTCACGATGGCAAACGTCATTGCAGGCATCAATCGCCCAACCCTCATTCTCTCCCATAACAAGACGCTAGCCGCTCAGCTCTATGAAGAGATGAGGGGATTCTTTCCAGAAAACTCTGTCGAGTATTATGTAAGCTATTATGACTACTACCAACCAGAGGCATACTTGCCAACAACAGACACTTACATCGAAAAAGACCTTGCCATCAATGAGGAAATAGATAGACTTAGACTCCGTGCAGTAAGTAGCTTATTATCAGGAAGGAATGACGTAATTATTGTATCATCAGTTAGCTGTATTTATGGTATGGGAAGTCCTGTCGCATTACATGAAAATGTTATTGAGATACACAAAGGGCAAATCCTTGACCGTAATGCTTTGTTAAGAAAATTGGTCACTTCGCTTTATGTCAGAAACGATATAGAACTCAAAAGAGGATGTTTCCGCGTAAAAGGAGATACAGTAGACATCGCAATGGCGTATAACGAAGCTATTCTTCGCATCTCTTTCTGGGATGATGAGATTGATGCGATAGAGGAACTGGATGCTGTGACGATGGACCGTTTAGCATCATTTGAAGAATACAAGCTCTACCCCGCCAATCTGTTTATGACTTCACAAGAGCAGACCAATATCGCCATTCGACAGATACAGGACGATTTGGTCAAACAAATTGCTTTTTTTGAGGAGATTGGTGATTCTATAAAGGCACAACGCATCAAGGAGCGTGTGGAATATGATATGGAAATGATCAAGGAACTGGGACATTGCTCAGGAATAGAGAACTATTCGCGTTATTTTGACGGTCGTGAAGCTGGAGAACGTCCCTATTGTCTTCTTGATTTCTTTCCAAAAGACTATCTGATGATTATAGACGAGAGTCATGTCAGTGTCCCCCAAATCGGAGCGATGTATGGAGGTGACCGTGCCCGTAAGACGAATCTGGTTGAATTTGGTTTCCGCCTTCCGGCAGCCTTTGACAACCGCCCACTAACATTCGAAGAATTTCAACAGATGACTAATCAAGTCATTTATGTAAGTGCTACACCTGCTGAATATGAACTTCAAGAAGCTGAAGGTGTTGTTGTTGAACAACTGATAAGACCAACAGGACTTTTAGACCCTGAAATAGAAGTAAGACCAACCATGAATCAGATAGATGATTTAATGGACGAGATATTCACCCGTATTCATCGCAAGGAACGTGTTTTAGTGACAACTCTTACCAAGCGAATGGCGGAAGAGTTAAGTGAATATCTACTAAATAACGACATACAGACGGCCTATATTCACAGTGAAGTCACAACTCTTGATCGCATAAAGATTCTTGAAAACCTGCGCAATGGAACCTATGATGTACTTGTAGGTGTCAATTTATTACGCGAAGGACTGGATTTGCCAGAAGTGTCGCTAGTCGCTATCCTGGATGCAGATAAAGAAGGATTCCTCCGTTCACACCGATCACTCACCCAAACAGCAGGACGTGCTGCACGTAATGTAAATGGTAAAGTCATTATGTATGCAGACACCATCACAGCTTCTATGCAACTCACTATCGATGAAACGGCACGTCGCCGTATGAAACAGATAAAGTATAATGAAGAACACGGCATTACTCCCAAACAAATTGAAAAAGCCCTCAAACAAAGTGACTTGCGACAAAATACAGAAGTTGAGGAGAATCGAGGAAAAGCCCAAACAATATATCTCAGTCCTATGGAACAAGGTGCCTTTGCTGCTGATCCAATCATACAGCACATGACTCGTCCACAACTGGAAAAGAGTATTGCAGAGACAACCCGTTTGATGAAAGAGGCTGCCAAGAAACTCGATTTTTTGCAAGCTGCTCAGTATCGCGATGAGATTGTACGTCTTCAGAAAGAGTTGGAATTAAAATAAATTATCATAATTTATTAGGAAGTTCTGCTGATAATTTGTATTTTTGCATCCAAAATAGACTAAAAAACAATGACTATGAAACAATTTGCATGGATGGTGCTCTTTATGAGTATTCCTATGTTGGGCTATGCCCAGAACACTTGGGAACAAACTGAACCCCAAAAGAAAGAGACTAAAGAGAAAACGGTGGTGGTAAAGCCTAACCCAGATCAGAAATATTTGCAGGGAGCTGTTCCTGTTGTTGACGGAAAGGTGGTTTTCAGCAAGACTTTTGAAGCTCCAGGAAAGACCGCTTTTGAAATATACAATATCCTAGGGAAATTTCTTCAGGACGAGACAAAAGAAGCAAATCAACTTAATAGCGTTCTGATAAAAGCAGACACAACTTCCTATGAACTAGCTGCCAGTTACGAGGAGTGGCTGGTTTTCCACAAGAATGCATTTTCTCTTGACCGTACCCGTTTCTATTATGTTCTGAAAGTATTATGTCAGAATGGAAAAGCATATGTGGAAATGTCACACATAAAATATCTATATGAGGAGGAACGCAACCCCCAACGTTATAAGGCAGAAGAATGGATTACCGACAAAGAGGCCGTCAACAAGAAAAATACTAAGTTGCTTCCCCTTTCAGGCAAGTTCCGTCGCAAAACAATTGACCGCAAGGACTATCTGTTCAATAAAATTGAAGAATTGTTGAAATGAGACTACTCCGCAACATTCTCAATACATTTTTCATTATTGGTGCAATAATCGGTATGGCTCTATTTTATATGGGGCATAAGGAAGTTGGCACCTACATTATCATTATCGCTATGGCTTTCAAATTTATTGAAGTCGTCGTGCGCTTGCTTAAATTAGAAGATAAAAATTGAAGAAGAAAATACAAATCCTTATGATCCTTGCCTGCATGGCCAACACCATGCAGGCACAGGTTTATAACCAAATCGACGAAAACGGTAATATTACCCAACGAAACGAATACGGCAACGACAATAACAATGGGAATTTCAATCCTAACCGTCGTGATTCTATCCCCAAAAAGGAGATTCCACGTGGTGTCCACGTATGGACTGTAGATCGTCGCTTTGGTGACATCCGTCCTGCAGAACTCGATACGATGCCACACCTATACCCAAATACTATCTTCAACACTGGCATCTATGGAGAATACAATTCTACCGGCAACAACTATACTCCCCGTTTGAACCGTATTGTCATTGACCGTCTAAGTCCTAAAGAGTTCTTCTTCACATCTCCATATGACTATACTATCAAGGAACCTGACCAATTCTTGTTTGTCAACACCCTGTCACCCTATACTAACATCAGTTACGACAACTGCGGTAATAAACAAAACGGAGAAGACCATATTGACGCAAAATTTGGCATCAATGCCAATAAACGTTTGGGAATGGGATTTGATTTAGATTACCACTATGCCAGAGGATACTATCAGAATCAGAACAACTCGAATTTCCGCGCCTCTTTGTTCGCTTCTTATATAGGTGACCGCTATCAGATGCATGCCCTATTCTCTACCTACCACCGTAAAGTGTCAGAAAATGGTGGTATTACCAACGACAGCTATATCACACATCCCGAAAGTTTCGACGACCAGTTTAGTGAAGACGAAATCCCTACTGTATTATCACAAAACTGGAACCGTAATAACTCTACTCACTTTTTTCTCTCTCATCGGTATAATTTAGGCTTTTATCGAAAAGTGAAAATGACTGACGAGGAAATAAAGGCACGTCAGTTTGCTGCAGCTTCAGCAAAAGAAAAACTAGCAAGAGAAAATAAGGAAAAAGAAGAGAATCTGGGCAGGGACCGTAAAGATAAAATTGCAGGAAACATCCCTGCTGGACGACCTGAAAATGCAAAAATTGCCGGTAATCTCCCTAAAGACGGAGGAAAACCTGTAGAGCTAACAGATTCCACTCGCATCAAGGTTGGGTCTCAACAACAACTAGATAGTCTGATGGCAGAACAAGCCCGTCAGGATTCCATAGATGCAACGATGAAAAGAGAGTATGTTCCTGTCACCAGCTTTATACATACTTTCGATATTAACAACTATAGTCGGATATATCAGGCATATGCATCCCCAAAAGACTATTATCTAAATACCTATTATAATTATAATGACGAAGGGAAATACAGTAATGATTCCATCTATGACAAGACCAAATATTTATCAATCAAAAACACTTTTGCCATAGCTCTTCTGGAGGGTTTCAATAAATATGCTAAGGCGGGGTTGAAAGGATTTGTCAGCTATGAGTATCGCCGTTATCAAATGCCTGATTTATTAGAAGGTTCTACGACCTATTTTATGAACAAGAGAACTGAGCATTGTATTAATGTTGGTGGACAATTGGCTAAAACCCAAGGCAAGTCTCTTCATTACAATCTGTCTATTGAAAGTTGTCTGACGGGATATGATGCGGGCTCTTTGTTCCTCGATGGTCAGGCAGACCTTAATTTCCCTCTTTTGGGAGATACTGTACAATTAGCAGCAAAGGCATTCTTCCATCGAACTACGCCTAGATACTTCCAAGAATCATTCCACTCTAAACACTTATGGTGGGACAACGATTTTTCTGCAGAGACCAGAACTCATATTGAAGGTATTTTATCCTATCCAAAAACCCATACTCAATTACGTGTTGCCATAGAAGAGATCCAAAATTACATCTATTTTGGTACCAATTATAAGGTTACTGAAAATTACGGTAGAACCGGACTGACTGCAGGAGTCTATCAGGAAAGTGGGAATATCAATCTGTTGACAGCTCAGTTAAGACAAGATTTCCGTTTAGGTATACTCAATTGGGAGAATGTTATCACCTATCAGAACTCCAGTAATCAAGACGTATTGCCTGTTCCTGCATTGAATATCTTTACCAATTTATATCTGAAATTCAAGATAGCCAGAGTATTGAGTGTTGAGCTAGGTGGTGATTGTACTTTCTTTACTAAATACTATGCTCCAGATTATGTTCCACAGATAGCACAGTTTGCCATACAGAAGGATGCTGACAGTCGTGTAGAATTGGGAGGATATCCTTTTATAGACGTTTATGCCAATTTCCACCTAAAGCGAGCACGTTTCTTCGTCATGATGAGTCATGTCAACAATGGATCGGGTAATAAGATGATGTTCCTGACCCCTCACTATCCTGTGAACGGCAATGTACTGCGTTTAGGTATTTCTTGGAATTTCTATAATTAAGAATGTTCCTCGGCAAAAATACGGTCAAAGACTTTTCGCATCTCTGTTGGATGAACTATTAGCGAGCGTAACTCTTTCAGATTACGCTCGTTTTCTGATCCCTGAATCCATAAGCGGATATATCCGTTTACAGAATATTTTTCTGCCATATGTTGACAGAATCTTCTCCATTGCCCTTCTGTATCAAGTTCAGGATAGTTGGCCAATCCAAACTGAATGGTACGACGGATAACCGTCTCTGGAAGAAGATCACGATCTGCTTCGGCAACAATCTTCCCATAGATACTGCGAGGGGCATGAGAGGCAGAAGCACGATGGTCTTCTACAGCCTCTTTCATAATCTTTATCTGTTCAGGAGAGAACCAACGTTTCAGTCGTGCATCCTGCATCAGTATCTTTCCGCTGGTTAGATGATGAATAGCACGAGGACCGCAAAGTCCCAGATCATGATAGGCGGCTATGACATATACCATATTCATATCAGCACCAGTCTGTTTGGCAAGTTCTATAGAACTGCGAATTACACGAGTAACATGACTTAGGTTGTGAGCCTTATCAAATTCCGCATAACGAGGAAGAATCTGTGTCTCCACAAATTCCATCAAATCAAGACTTGCTGTATTATTAATCATCAGAAAGTGCTGAAAATTTTTGCAAATATACACAATTATCCTTACTTTTGCAAGAAGTTAAAAGAAAAAGGAACATGAGTGATACAACAATTAAGCAAAATTCTCCTCGTGCATGGCTGCTTGCCACACGTCCCAAAACACTTTCAGGTGCTGCCGTTCCTGTTCTTATCGGACTATCACTTGCATATACCGACACTTCTTTATATGGTGATGACGTATTCAGCTGGTCGGCAGCAGTCTTGTGTATCCTCTTTGCCTTGATCATGCAGATAGATGCTAATTTTATCAATGACTTTTTCGACTATGCTCGTGGCAATGATGATACGGAAACTCGATTAGGCCCCTTACGAGCCTGCACACAGGGCTGGGTTAGTATTGAAGCGATGAAACGTGCAATAGCTACCACTACATGCACGGCGTGTGTTATCGGCCTGCCCTTAGTATATTACGGAGGATTAGAGATGATTGGCATTGGTCTGCTCTGTGTTGTGTTCTGTTTCCTCTACACCACTCACCTATCCTACATTGGAATGGGTGATCTTCTCGTTTTGCTATTCTTTGGTGTCGTCCCTGTCTGCACCACATACTACATTCAACTACATACAATTACCTCTCAGGTATTTATTGCTTCTATAGCCTGTGGATTGGTGATAGACACCTTACTGATAGTAAACAATTATCGTGACCGTGATAATGACAGACGGGACGGGAAGATGACACTCGTTGTGCATATCGGAGAGAAAGCAACGGAATGGCTATATTTAGGAATCGGTATAGCAGCCTGTATGATGGGAGGTATATTCTGGGCAAATTCACATGTTCTTGCCTTTATCCTACCCCTTATCTATTTGTTACTACATATCTTCACTTGGCTGAAAATGCGACGCATACATCATGGGAAGCAACTCAACGAATGTTTAGGTGAGACTGCACGTAATATGCTCATCTACGGACTTACAGTGTCGGCGGGGTTGCTCCTTCTCTGAGAAAGAAATACCACAAGACTATCATGATGATAATCAGTACGATAGTGACAATACTCTTCAAGAGACAGCTTGCTACTTTCTTTACGACAAAAAAGCCGATGATGACCACCAGCAACAATGCGATATAATAGGTCAAATTTTCCATCTTACAACTTATTTGAATAATTGTCGGAACACTACAGGTATTGGTGTTTCAAATTCCATTCTCTCGTGGGTTACAGGATGTTCCATACAAAGCAGGAAAGCATGCAGACATAGCCGATGTAACGGATTATCGCCGTTACCATATTTCACATCACCACAGACGGGATGTCCCATATCAGCAGCATGTACACGAATTTGATTCTTGCGTCCAGTCTCTAACTTAAACTCCACCAAAGAATGATCGGTTGTACGATTCAGCACATGAAAATGGGTAACGGCATACTTTCCTCCATTGTCAACAGGAGAAGAAAAAGTCACATACGCCTTGTTGTCTTTCAACCAATTGGCTATCGTTCCCTCATCTTGTTCCATCTCTCCGCTGAGTACTGCCACATAGCGACGGTCATACACGATATCGTGCCAATAATGTTCCAAGGTCTGTTCTGTATCGATATCCTTAGCATACACCATCAGACCAGAAGTGTCACGATCCAAACGATGCACCACATGTGCCGTACATTTCTGGCATGATTTCTTGAAATAGTCATCCAATACAGTCTTTACATTAAGTGAAGAATGACCCGCTGCCATAGAGAGTATACCTGTTTGTTTCTCCACGACAATAAGCCAACGATCCTCGTATACAATCTTCAGCCACCGGCTTTTGAATTGTGTTTGATTACGTTTTGTCTTGCTGACAGCCACCTTCATGCCTGGCTTTAACGGAAAGTCAAACTGACTCACCGTTTTACCGTTCACACGAATACCACGTCCTTGCAGTGTCAATTTAATCTTATTACGACTCTGCTGAACGTTTTCCATCAGGAACTCCAATAACGGCTGCTCCTTCATGACTTCCAAATGCTCGTAGTCACCTTGCTGATTATACGGATTGTATCTCATTTCGAATGCAAAGATACAATAATTATTGGAAAATGAAATAAATCTAGCCCAACGTTTTCATATTATGTCACAAAAATGATGTAACTTTGCAGCGTAAATTAAAAACCTATAAACAATGGAGAAGATTAAGTCTACTATCATTACCCTATTATTGACATTTATCAGCATGTCTGCCCAAGGTCAACTTATCATAAACGAATTGATGCAGTCTAACATCGACTGTATCATGGACGATTTAAATGATTTCCCAGACTCTTGGGTGGAACTCTATAATAGTGGCACGACCTCCATCAATCTCAATAACTACAAAATTGGCAAGGACAACCAAGAGGCAAAAGCCTGGCAACTACCAGATAAGACAATTGGAGCAAAAGAGTATGTCGTTATCTTTTGTGACAAAGAGGAGACTGGGCTACATACAGACTTCCGGCTGGAGTCTGGAAAAGGCGGAGAAGTGTGGCTTTTCAAAGGTGGTGAGGTTGTTGACAAAGTTACTGGCTTAAAGAAACAGCCAGCACCCAATATCGCCTATGGACGAAAGACTGATGCTAATGACACTTGGGGCTATCAGGCAGAACCTACACCAGGGAAGACTAACTGCGGAACTGTAGTAAAAGACCTTTTAGGTGAGCCCATATTCAGTGAAAAGGGATGTATATTCACGACGTCTGGCACACATTCTCTGACACTTTCTTTACCCGAAGGTACTCCTTCTGGGGCAGAAATTCGATACACCATTGATGGATCGGAGCCGACAAAGACAAGCGCCCTCTATACCTCCCCCATCACATTCAGCACGAACTTTATCGTTCGAGCGAAAATCTTCTGTAATGGCTATCTGTCACCTCGGTCTACCGCCCATTCCTATATTTTCTTTAAGAACCGAGCATTAACGCTTCCTGTAGTGTCTATTGTGACCAACAACGCTTATCTGAATAACACAAAGATTGGCATCTATGTGGATGGTACTTACCAAAGTGGCAAGAAGAACTATGAATTTGACTGGCGGCGACCCATCAACTTCGAATATTTCGAGCAAGGCAACGAGACAAGTAAACTGAACCAGCTCTGTGAGACCCGTATCATGGGAGGTGTCTCACGTGGTAGTGACCTCAAGTCACTTGCCATCTATGCCAACAAGCGGTTTGGAGAAAAACGGTTAAAATATGAGTTCTTCCCAGACCAGCGTCCAGGAACAACAGATTTCAAGTCTATTGCACTTCGCAATGCAGGAAATGATTTCGACTATCTCTATATGCGTGATGCCATCATCCAGAGGAATATGGCTGAGCATGCAGACTTGGACTGGCAGTCGTGGCGACCTGTTATTATCTATATCAATGGCGTATATAAAGGAATACTCAATATTCGCGACCGTTCAAATGAAGATAATATCTATACCTATTACAACGGATTGGAGGATATAGATATGTTCGAGAACTGGTATGAACTTAAGGAGGGAGACTGGGATAATTATAATGCTTTTAAGGCTTTTTATGCAGAACATGGTCATACGCTGGCAGAATATGAGCAATGGATGGATTGCGGTGAGTTCGCCAACCTCATGATTATGAACCTCTATCATAACAATCTCGATTTCCCTGGCAATAATATTGTGATGTGGAGACCAAAGACCGATGGGGGCAGATGGCGCTGGATAGCAAAAGATACCGACTTCGGCATGGGACTCTATGACAGGGATGTGAACTACAAAATAATAGAGTGGTTATATAATCATGACTTCGACCCAGAAAACAACTGGGCTAACAATTATGAGCATACCCGTCTGTTCCGCCGATTGATGGAAGACCAAGACTTTTTCAATATGTTCATCGACCGCTGTGCCGTCTATATGGGTGATTTCCTCAACGAGAAAGGAATCCGGGCTGTCTGGGATCCGATGTATGAACTCATCAAAACGGAGTTCCCTGAGCATCGTAAGCTCTATCAGTATAATCAATGGTGGCCCAGAAGCTATAGTGAGGAAGTGAATAATACACGTAACTGGGTTAGCAAGCGCACTGATATCTTCTACCAGCAAATTGCCAATTATTATCATCTGGGTACTCCAACCCCATTGACCATCAATAAAAACATCAGCGACTTGGGTAACATCAAGATAACGATGAACAACGTCCCACTGACTGAGGGCGTTTTCGATGGTAAGTTCTTCGCCAACAGGACTGTCACCCTGAAAGCAGCGCCTGATGAGAGCAAGCAAGTAACGGGCTGGGACATCACCATTGTCTCGACCAATGGAACGACTACTCAAAATCATGTGGACGGTGCTGAATATAGTTTCACCATGCCTGCATGCAACAACATGATTGTCAAGGCAGTTATTGGAACTACCGGAATTCACGCCATTAAAGACAACAGTTCATGTCGTTGGCACATTATCGGAACCCAACTGATGCTCAACGATATAGAAAAAGGAACAGCTATTGGTGTGTACGATCTTCTGGGGAGAACCATCTATCAGACGACCGCAACTGATGCACAGATTCTCATCCCTTTAGGATATGGCAGCGGGACATATATTGTAAGGGTTGGCAACAAACGAATAAAAGTCAATAAATAAAGAATGGCGCCTTTCTTCCAAGAGAATGGCGCCTTTCTTTATTTACCTTTGGCGGAAGGTGAGGGATTCAAACCCCCGATACCCGGAAAGGGTATACCGGATTTCGAGTCCAGCGCATTCGGTCACTCTGCCAACCTTCCAATTAAGTGAGTGCAAAGGTAATACTTTTTTAAGTAACTGCCAAATTTATTCCCAACAAATACATCAAAGGAGTTTACTCAGCCGCTGGCGCAATTGCTCAGCCTCACTCTGACGGATGGAGAGACGTATCTCACAAGTATTATCATAAGTCTGTGACAAGATACGGGGATTCATCTCCTTGACGACACGCATCACGTCATTCATCTGGGGATAAGCAAAAGTATAGGTAATAATCTCCTCCACCTGTCGAGTCTCTATCGTCGCATGGGCAATCGCATCAGCTGCAGCCTCCCGATAGGCAACGATCAAACCACTCGTACCCAGGTTTACACCGCCATAGTAGCGCACCACAACAATCAGGATATCCGTCAGTTCTTTGGAGTTGATCTGTCCAAGAATAGGCTTACCTGCCGTACTCGAAGGTTCTCCGTCGTCATTAGCGCGGAACTCCGCCCTACCCGCTCCCAACATATAGGCATAGCAGACATGACGCGCATCATAATATTTCTTACGATAGCCCGCAACGATTTCCTTCACCTCGTCGACAGTCTTGACAGGATGTGCAAAAGCGAGGAACTTACTCCGTTTCTCGGTGTAATATCCCTCGCTTGTTGTTGCAATTGTTTTGAACTCGTCTTGCATTCTGCAGAAAATACTAATGCAACTAGTCCTACTAGTTCAACTAGTCTAGTTTATGAATCACGAGTCCTGAGCGCAGTTTCGGCTCAAACCAGGTAGCCTTCGGCGGCATAATCTTGCCACTGTCGGCAATATCCATAATCTGTTGCATCGTCACAGGGTATAGCGCAAGAGCGGCACGCATCTCACCACTATCCACACGACGCTTCAACTCACCCAGTCCACGCAGTCCGCCTACGAAATCGATGCGCTTCGAAGAACGCAAATCACCGATATTCAGAATCTCATCAAGAATCAAGCGACTGCTGATATCCACATCCAATACTCCGATAGGATCAGTATTGTCATATGTACCATCCTTTGCGATTAAGCTATACCAGTGCTGGTCAAGATAGAGCGAGAACTCATGGAGTTTCGATGGCTTATAGATATCAGTCCCCTTATCCTCTACGATGAAGTTCACCTGCAAGGCAGCGAAGAACTCCTCTGACGACATACCGTTCAAATCTTTCACCACACGGTTATAGTCGAGAATCGTAAGTTGAGAGGCCTGGAAGCAAACAGCCATGAAGTAATTGTATTCCTCCGTACCATGATGATTGGGATTCTGCTTCTGTTTCTCTGCACCTACCAGTGCAGCAGCTGCTGAGCGATGATGCCCGTCAGCGATATAAAGCGAAGGCATCTTGGCAAACTCGTCCGTAATCACTTTCATATCAGCCTCATCACTGATAATCCAGAACTGATGACGGAAACCGTCAATCGGAGCAATGAAGTCATATTCTGGTTCCGTAGCGGCATAACGCTTAATCAACTGGTCGAGAACCGCATTATCAGGATAGGCAAAGAAGACTGGCTCAATATTTGCATTATTCACACGGACATGCTTCATGCGGTCTTCCTCCTTATCACGACGCGTCAACTCGTGCTTCTTGATATTGCCCTTCATATAGTCGTCGACATAGGCACCGACCACCAGACCATACTGTGTCTTGCCATTCATCGTCTGGGCATATATATAATAATGATCGCACGAGTCCTGTACCAGCCATCCTTTGTCCTGGAACTTCTGGAAGTTCTCAGCAGCCTTCTCATACACCCGTGGGTCATATTCGGAAGTACCTACAGGAAAATCAATCTCCGGCTTGATAATGTGATAGAGGCTTTTCTCGTTATCACCAGCCTCTGCCCTCGCCTCTTCTGAATCGAGCACGTCATAAGGACGGCTTTCTACCTGTTCCACCAGTTCCTTTGGGGGGCGAATACCCTTAAAAGGTTTAATGATTGCCATAATTCAATTATAAGTTTGCTTTGATTTTATCAATAAGTTCTGCATACTCTGCATCAGAAAGATACACCTTTCCTGGATTCATCTGGAACGTGCCACCGTAGTCTGGACCATCCACATATTTCGGAGCCAGATGGAAGTGCAGGTGCGACAGTTTATCGCTATATGCACCATAGTTAATCTTCTCTGGATTGAATGCTTTCTGCATCGCACGGGTCACACGAGCCACATCAGCCATAAAAGCATTGCGGTCTTCGTCTGAAAGCTCATTCAGATCGTTGACATGATCTTTGTAGGCAACAAGGCAACGACCACGATAGGTCTGCTCTTTAAAAAGGAATGCACGAGACACAGAGAGCTCACAAATCTCAATCATCAGGTCGTGCAGCGTCTGGTTGTTAGTGCAATATAAGCACTGTTTAGGATCACTTTGCATAGTATATTGTATGTTTTAGTTAATTTATGGTACAAAGGTACAAAATAATTATTAATTATGAATGATGAATATCGAATTATTTCGTACCTTTGCGCTATCTGTCTAACCTAATAAGATAAAAAAGACAATGCGAAATCGAATAACAAGTATTTTCTGCGCCCTATACATGATGACAGGAATGCTCTGCGCACAAAGTTTTGAGACAGCAGCCAGTGCCGTCGCTAACATGAGAGTGGGATGGAACCTCGGCAACACACTGGAAAGCAACTCCGGTGATGTCAATAATATGTGGATAGAGGCATGGACCGACCGTTCTCCGTCAGCCTATGAGACAGCATGGGGACAAGCCGTCACAACACAGAATCTCATCAAGATGTTCAAAGACGCAGGATTCAATGCTATCCGCGTCCCTGTAACATGGTATCCGCACATGGAAGCCACCTTCAATTCGGTGAAGTGGGACAACAGCAAAAATGCACTCGCCCCGTGGGATCCTTCCACAGATGACATCGGAACGAAGATACAGGCTACTTGGATGAGTCGTGTTCATGAGGTGGTAGACTACGTCATCAGTCAAGGTATGTACTGCATCCTGAACGTCCATCACGATACAGGGGCTTCTAATACCGCCTGGCTGATAGCCAGTACAAGCGACTATAACAAGCAGAAAGACCGTTTCGAGGCTGTCTGGAAACAGATTGCCGAAGAATTCAAGGATTATGATGAGCACCTGCTTTTCGAGGGGTATAACGAGATGCTCGACAAGTACCGTTCCTGGTGCTTTGCCTCCTATGGAAGTTCTTCACACTACAATGCCACAGATGCAACAGATGCCTATAATGCCATCAACAGCTATGCACAGAGTTTTGTGGATGCTGTCCGTGCCACTGAAGGAAACAACGCCCAACGAAATCTGATTGTCTCTACCTACGGAGGATGTAGTGGTGAAGGAAACTGGAACGATCACCTCCAAGACCCTCTGAAAAAGATGAATCTACCTACGGATGCTGCCACTAACCACATCGCTTTTGAGATTCATGCCTACCCTTCCATCAAGAACGGACTCAACAATGCAAAGACCAGTGTCTCTGCCATGATGGATGCACTCAGCACCCATTTGGCATCAAAGGGTGCTCCCATTATTATCGGAGAATGGGGAACTGCCAACGACATTGAATCTGGGAAAGACGACTTGGATGTGCGACCTGCAGACAAAATAGCTTTCGCACGCTATTTTGTAGAACAGGCAAAAGCAAAAGGATTTGCTCCTTTCTACTGGATGGGACTCTCCGACGGCACCCACCGCAGCGTTCCAGAATTTAACCAAGAGGACCTAAAAGAGGCCATTATCAAAGGTTACTATGGTGATCAGGGCTATACAGGGATTTCACAGATAAAGGAAGACTGTCGAAAAACAACTGAGACATACGACTTACAAGGAAGGAAAATCAGAAATCCACAACACGGTATCTATATCCAAAACGGGAAGAAATATATTGCTAAATAAAAAAAAGAATCCCTCTCCGATTTGGAGAGGGATTACTCTTTCTATCTGATTTCAGAATTTACTTGTTCACCTGGAACTTGGTGTCGCCATCCTTGAAGAAGGCGTTGATCTGCTTGGCAGCAGCGATACCAGCATTGATGTTGGCCTCGGCTGTCTGAGCACCCATCTTCTTAGGAGTTGAGAAGTAACGTCCCTCGAACTTAGCAAACTCGTCGTTGGCATCAGGCATGATGTCCGTAACGAATTTCAGGTCCTCACGCTCAGCCATCAGCTTAATCAGCTCGGGCTCGTTGATAACCTCCTTACGGGCTGTGTTAACCAGCACGCCACCCTTCTTCATCTTGCCAACCAAAGCAGCGTTGATGCTCTGCTTGGTCTCAGGAGTAGCAGGGATATGCAGTGAAACAACATCACAAGTCTCGAACAGAGCCTCCTGATTAGCTACAGCGTGTACACCAGCAGCCTCGATAACCTCTGCAGGACAGAAAGCATCGTAAGCATAAACGTCCATACCGAAGCCCTTGGCGATGCGAGCCACGTTGCGACCTACATTACCGAAAGCCAGGATACCCAGCTTCTTACCCAGCAGCTCAGAACCGCTCTTACCGTTGTAGAAACCACGAACGGCCATTACCAGCAGACCGAATACCAACTCGGCAACAGCGTTGGAGTTCTGACCTGGGGTATTCTCAGCTACTACGTTGTGAGCAGTAGCAGCGGCGAGGTCGATGTTGTCGTAACCAGCACCGGCACGAACCACAATCTTCAACTGCTTGGCAGCGTCCAGAACCTCAGCGTCCACCTTATCCGAACGGATAATCAGTGCGTCGGCATCCTTCACTGCATCCAGGAACTGAGCCTTCTCAGTATATTTCTCCAGCAGCACGAGCTCATTGCCTGCTGCCTCAATCTCTGCCTTGATACCATTAACAGCAGCTGCTGCGAATGGCTTCTCTGTTGCAACTAATACTTTCATAATTATCAATTGTCAATTATCAATTAGTGCTGTGCTTCAAATTCCTTCATGCAAGCTACGAGGGCGTTGCAACCTTCGATGGTCTGAGCGTTGTAGCAAGAAGCGCGGAAACCACCCACTGAGCGGTGACCCTTCACACCAACCATACCCTTAGAGGTAGCGAAGTCGAGGAAGTCCTTCTCCAACTCCTTGTACTCGTCGGCCATCACAAAGCAGAGGTTCATCACTGAACGGTCCTCAACGTTGGCAGTACCCTTGAACATCTTGTTGCGGTCAATCTCGCCATAGACGATTTCTGCACGCTGCTGAGCCAACTTGTCCATAGCCTCAACACCACCATTGCGTTTGATCCAACGGAGGGTCTCAAGAGCGCTGTAGATAGGAACTACAGGAGGTGTATTGAACATAGAACCCTTATCAACATGAGTGCGATAGTCGAGCATGGTAGGAATCTCACGAGGAGCCTTGCCCAGTTTCTCGTCCTTCAGGATGATGATGGTCACACCAGCCATAGCGAGGTTCTTCTGAGCACCAGCGTAGATGGCGTCGTACTTCTTCACGTCGATAGGACGGCTGAAGATGTCTGAAGACATATCGGCAATCAGAGGAACATTCACGTCGAGGTCCTTGCGAATCTCAGTACCGTAGATGGTGTTGTTTGTCGTGATGTGCAGGTAGTCAGCATCAGCGGGAACAGTCCAATCCTTAGGGATGAAGGTGTAGTTGGCGTCAGCTGAAGAAGCCACCTCAACAACCTCACCGAAAAGCTTAGCTTCCTTCATGGCCTTCTTTGCCCAAACACCAGTGTTCAGGTAAGCAGCCTTCTTAATCAGGAAGTTGAAAGGAATCATGCAGAACTCGAGGCTTGCACCACCACCGAGGAAGATGACTGAGTAGCCCTCAGGAATGTCTAGGAGCTCCTTTACCAGAGCTACAGCCTCGTCAACAACGGGCTGGAAATCCTTTGCACGGTGGCTGATCTCCATCAGAGAGAGACCTGAGCCATTGAAATCAAGACACTGTTTTGCGGTAGCTTCGATGACCTCACGTGGGAGCATCGATGGACCTGCGTTAAAGTTGTACTTCTTCATTTGACAGTTTATTTTAATGAGTTATTATACTTATATTTCTATCTCTTTTCGTAAAAACGATGCGAAATTACACTTTTTATTTGAATTGGACAAATATTTGAACAAGAATTAGGTTTTTTAGACAATTTTCTTACGTTTTGCTAAGTCTGCCTTACATTTTTCTATCTCACAGGCTCCACGATTGTCCTTATTCCTTTTATCTTCTCATCCTTTGTCTGTTGAACGGCCTGCTGCAGTTTTTCTCGACGGATGGCGACATAAGCGTAGCGGTCCTTGATGTCGATACGTCCGATGTCCGTTGGTTCCAATCCGCCAATCTTGCAGAGGAATCCCACAATATCGCCCTTCGATATCTTGTCCTTCTTACCCTTGCCGATGTAGAGGGTCGCCATCTTAGGGGCGAGAGGTGAGAGGTGAGAGGTGAGAGGAATGTCATATCTCTCGATGTCGCCTTCAACGTAGTCAGGGATATGCTCCTCCGGTCCAGTAATGAAGAAAGCCCTACCCTGTTTGTCCCAACGGGCGGTACGCCCTACCCGATGGATGTATCCTTCCTCGCTCTCAGGCATGTGGTAATGGATGACGTTGGCAATATCGGGAATGTCCAGACCACGGGAGGCAAGATCGGTACTCACCATCACATTGGCAGATCCGTTCGAGAAACGGTATAGTGCGTCCTCACGCTGTTTCTGTTCCAGTCCCCCATGAAAGAAACTGGTGGTAAAACCCTGCTCACGGAGGTAATTATTCACACGATCCACAGAGTCACGATAGTTCAAGAATACAATACTGCTAGAGTCACCCAGACTCAACAGCAAGCCACGAAGCGTATCCAGTTTGTCCTTTACAGGACTCTTCACCTCATAGAGGGTCACCCGTTCCGATGTCTGCTCATCCTCTGGCAAGAAATCTATCATAGTGCCCTTCTTCGCCATATTGACAAACTGCGGAATCTCCTCGGCATTAGTAGCTGAAAGCAGAATACGACGCTGCAGTCCTGGCAGGCTCTTGATGAGTTTCGCCATCTCCGCATGGAAACCCATTTGCAGACATTTGTCAAACTCATCGATAATCAGCCACCTCACCCCATAACGGGAGATATTGTCCTTGTCCAAGTGGTCGTTCAGCCGACCTGGTGTACCAAAGATAATCTGCGGTCTGACTTCCTTCAACTTACGATGCTCGTCCATGGCGGCTCGTCCGCCATAGCAACTTGCCGAACGGAATCCAGAGCCCATGTCTTTCAGCACGGTATCCGACTGCAATGCCAGTTCCCTTCCTGGTACGACCACCAGTGCCTGTACGGCATCAGAAGAGGGGTCCAACAGCTGTATCAACGGCAACAGATAGGCCAGCGTCTTACCTGAGCCGGTTGGTGAGAGTAAAACAACATCACCGTCGGAGCGAAGAATCGCTTCGGCGGTGTGTTGTTGCATCTCATTGAGTTCAGTGATGCGGAGTTTCGTCAGTATCTTCTCGATATCCATCTCTCACCTCTTACATCTTACCTCTGACCTCAGATTTCTTTATTTCTTCTCCTCTTTCTTCTCAGCAGCAGGTTTGTTGAAAGTCGACTTATAAGCCTTGTTCAAACCGTTGATGACATCAGCTGTGATATCAAAGCGCTTGTTAGCATAGAGGATATTGTCACCCTGCTTGGTCAGGATGAAGTCATATTTCTTATCCTTATTATATTTAGCAAGGAAGTGCTGCAAGCTGTCACGAAGACCCTCATTGTAAGTTGCTGTCTCGTTAGCCAGCTCATTCTCCAGACGAGCCTGCAACTGCTGCAAGTCGTTCTGCTGACGCTGGATGGCAGCCTGCTGGCTCTCAGCCTGCTCACGACTGGTGAATCCGTTGTTGTTCAGCTTCTGCTGGAAATTGGCCATCGCGTTCTGCAACTGCTGTCCCTTCTGGGTCAGCGTGTTACGGGCGTTGTTGCTCTTCTTCTCCAGAACGAGTGTGAAATCCTTACAGAACTCATACTGGGTCATCAAGGAGTCAACCTCCACATAAGCAATCTTCAGAGCTGCGCCATTAGCAGAATCTGCTGCTGCAGGCTGATCGTCCATTTTGGGACTTGCATTGTTACAAGAGGCCAGCGCCAATACGGCACCTGCAGCCATCATCATGTACTTGTTCATTTCTTTTGTTTTTAATTATTTTCGTTATTTCGTAATTCCTTTTATTCCGACCGCTCGCTGACGGCTGTCCGTGCGGTTCGGCGCATCTCGCGGTCCTGATCCATCACGCAGTGGATGCCCCGTTCCTTCATCGCCTGGCTATCGTGGATATGCTGCGACGAGAACTTGCCATTCTTCCTCAGCAACACCTTTACAAGCAGTAACATCATGCCTGCGGCTATGATGAGAATACTGATCAGCAGGGTCTTCAACATACATTTTTCTTAAACGACTGCAAAAGTACGCAAAAAAAGTGAACTGACCAAAACGTCAGCTCACCTTTTAGCATTTATTAGTCCTCTTTATGTTTCCTATTCAAGCTTTCCTACTCACACGGGGTCTGTCCCCCGCAGGATCAGGGTCCCACGATCCGTCTAATCACAAATCTTATTAAAACACGATTCAAAAATACTCAATTCTGCTCAAAATTATGTATCTTTGCCCTCATTATTAGTAATCAATATGAGGACAATTGTTTTTATAATGCTTACACTTGTGAGTTTGACTGTAAGCGCACAGGGTATTAAGAGCGGTTCCAAGTGGAATATCAGCAATCTGGTCTATGAGGCCAAATTGAATGTCGACAAAACCATCACCTTCACCGCAATGGCTGAGGGTGAAGAGCTGGCTTTCCGCCTGACGCCCAACTACAGCAAGAAAAATGAGTTTGTGCTCTCGGAGGAGCTGAATGCTGACGGCTTCAATCCTTTCAGCAAGAGTCCCCGCGCCAAGTACATCGAGAAAGAAGGATGGAAACTGATTTGTCTGTATGATTTGAAGGGTAATCTGCATGAAGTGCTCGACGGCTCTTTTTTCGGAGAAGGCGAGGCTGTGGCTATGGGCAAGTGGATGCAGCAGATCATGGGCAAGTACACCGATAGTTATGGTGACACGCTGGAGATCGGTCATGAAATCATCTATGAGAAAGGCGTAGCCCGTGCCGAATATAAGAATATCGCCTTCAACGGTACTGTCACAGGCGTACTCAGCATCAGCGGACTCACCGACCTTGAAGGAAAGTGGGAGGCTGTGCAGACGCTCGACGGTCTGACCCTCTACGAGGTGGAGCAGGACGAATACGGCATGTTTAAGCGCAAGGGTCAACAGAAGACGCTGAGTTGGGTGAATACAGAACCACGCTTCGGCTATGCCAACCGCATCCTGCTCAACGACAAACAGTTCCGCAAGATGAAGAAATCTACCCTTCGCGTCATGCGCAACTCCATCATGGCCAAGCACGGCTATATGTTCTCATCACGCGACTTGGCAGACTATTTCGCCAGTCAGCCTTGGTTCAGTCCACGTCCTTCTAACGATGATGTCATTGACGAACTGTCGCTGGTGGAAAGTCTGAATATCGAATTGATCAAGTGTGAAGAGGCAAAGGCAGACAAAGATCGCTATGTCACAGAACCTTAAGTAAGTGTTTTAATGTCAGCGGTGCCTGTCCATCCGTCACCTTTTTCAATTACAGATTTCTTATGGCATTTTTTTCAAAAAAGTTGCTTTTTATACTCGTTCCACCAGCGGTTTCTTCCGCTTGAAACTATTTCGATAACAAGGAGTCTGACGTAGGATGGTAAAACCATGGTAAATGTACAAAAAATATTGAGAATAATGAGTTTTTGAAGGAAAATATTCGTAACTTTGCCATGAATATGTCGAAACGGCAAGAAATACAAACTAATTAAAACAAAAGATATGAACAAGAGTGAACTGAAACCAGCAGCGGTCTTCGAGGAGTTTGCGAAGATTAACCAGATTCCGCGTCCGTCGAAGCGCGAGGAGAAGATGATTGCGTATTTGAAAGAATGGGGCGAGAGCCACGGGTTGGACACGAAGGTGGATGAGACGGGCAACGTCATCATCCGCAAAGGAGCAACGCCAGGCTATGAAGATCGCAAGACGGTCATCCTGCAGAGCCACATGGATATGGTGTGCGACAAGTTGGTGGACTATGAGATTGACTTCGACAACGACCCCATCAAGACATATATCGACGGCGAATGGCTGACAGCCGAGGGGACGACGCTGGGTGCCGACGACGGCATCGGTTGTGCGATGGAACTGGCGCTGCTGGCTGCTAACGATATCGAACACGGTCCCATCGAGTGCGTCTTCACACGCGACGAGGAGACGGGACTGTCGGGTGCCGAGGGTATGAAGGCCGGCTTTATGACGGGTGACTACCTGATTAACCTCGACTCTGAGGACGAGGGCGAAATTTTTATTTCGTGTGCCGGCGGCCGCAATACAACGGTTAAGTTCGATTTCCAGCGTACGGAGGTGCCTACGGGCTATTTCTTCATGCGTGCACAGTTGAAGGGACTCGTGGGCGGTCATTCTGGCGACGACATCAACAAGCAGCGCGCCAATGCCATCAAACTGCTGGGGCGCTTCCTGTATCAGACCATCAATAAGTATGAGGGCGTGCGCCTGGCTCAGTTCAATAGCGGCAAGATGCACAATGCCATTCCGCGCGACGGCAGTTTCGTGATTGCTGTCCCCCACGACGTGAAAGAGAACGTGAAGGCCGACTGGAACATTTTTGCCTCGTTGGTGGAAGAGGAATTCTGCGTAACGGACACCCAGATGGTGTGGACAATGGAATCGACGGATGCCGAGCCCGTCATTGAGGCTCAGGTAGCCCGTAACTTCATCTTCGCCCTGCAGGCTGTGGACAACGGCATCTACGCCATCTGCCAAGACCCAGCGCTGAACGGTATGGTGGAGACATCGAGCAATATTGCCAGCATTGAGACGAGCGAAAAGGAAATCAAGATTGTTGCATCACAGCGTTCAAACGTTATGTCGAACCTCGACAATATGTGTGCCACCATTGGTGCCTGCTTCCGTCTGGCTGGTGCAGAGGTTATCCACTCGGACGGCTATCCAGCATGGAAGATGCGCTCGCACAGCGACCTGCAGCGTATCGTGAAGGAGTCGTACGTGAAGCTGTTTGGCAAGGAGCCCATCATGCGTGGCATCCATGCAGGACTGGAGTGCGGCCTGTTCTCAGAGCGTTATCCAAACCTCGATATGGTGTCGTTCGGTCCTACGCTGCGCTTCGTGCACACCCCTGAAGAGCGCCTGCTGATTCCTACCGTACAGATGGTTTGGGACCACTTGCTGCTGACCCTTAAAAGCATTCCTCGCAAGTCATGAAACACCTTATCTATATTGTAATAAGTATTGCACCCCTGTTGTTCGCCGCGTGCGGACCACAGGCGGAGGCAGAGGAACTGGTGGAACAGTTCATGGAGCAGAACCTGCGGGAGGGACTTTCGTCCAGCTCCGTCCATTTCACGGACATCGACTCCACCCACGCTATCTCCGACTCTGTCATCGTCAGTCTTCGTCAAGAGGCCCGTCAGTCAAAGCGCTATCGCCCTGACGTCAAGTATGCACCCGACGAGCCCTTCAAGAAGCTCATCCTGACCCGTGTGAAATACAATATCGAGGAGCAGGAGTGCAGCGACACCTACTACCTCGACATGGATCTGACAAGGGTGATTGCCTTTAAGGAAAATCTATAGCTTCACCTTCTTCTTCACCGTCTTACTCTCGTTCTGAAGACGGTCGAGGGCGGTAACGAGATAGACGTACCTACCCTGCTCCATCGTGGTGGGAATCTCATAGAAGGTTTCATTGGTGATAGCGACGATATGGGAGGGATCGTCGCTATTCAGTTTTTCACCCCGCTTGAAACAATAGACGACATACTTGGTTGCCTCGTCGTTCCAGTCCTTGAACTTCGGAGCGGTCCACATCAGCACCTGCTGGTTGCCTACATCAAAAACCTTGAGTTTACGAACCTTACCAGGAGCCTTGTTGTCGAGATGCGGCATCAAGGGCTGTAAGGCAGGATAGCGCCAATAGACGTTACGCAGGCTGGTGCCGTAGTTACCGATATTGTCGACAGCCACCTTGGCGTACCAAAGGACGGTACCCTGTACACCTTTGCACTCCTGATGGAGACGCATCTTCGCAGGCAGCTGATGACTCTGCGGATTCTGCGGGTCGGCAGCCTTGACTGTACGCTGCACATCCTCACCGATAAAGAGCGGACGCTCTGAGGCATACTTGCTCCACCAACGAATCAGTTCCGTATAGTCGGCAGCCTTGTGTCCCATTTCCCAATAGAGCTGCGGCACATTATAATCAAGCCATCCATTCTTAACCCACAGCAGGATGTCGGCATAGAGATCGTCGTAGTTCTGCAGACCATTGGTCTTGCTACCCCGCGGGTCGTTCTTCTGGTTGCGGTAGATACCGAAGGGACTGATGCCGAACTTCACCCAGGGTTTTACGCGATGGATGGTCTCGTTCAGCTGCTCGATGAGCAAGTCAACCTGATGGCGACGCCAGTCACCCTTGTTGGTATAGCCCTGAGGATTGGCGTTATACTGGGCAGCGTCAGGAATTTCAACTCCAGGCACAGGATAGGGATAGAAATAGTCGTCGATATGCAGACCATCGACATCATAGCGACGGAGGATATCCTCGACGATGGTGCAGATATAGTCACGGTTCTCCTGCAAGGCTGGGTTCAGCAATGTCAGCCCGTCATAATTGAAGGAGCGCTCCGGATGCTGTGAGACGATATGATTGGCAGCCAGCGCATAGGCAGATTTCATCTTGGCACGATAAGGATTGATCCATGCATGCAGCTCCATACCGCGCTTGTGACACTCGTCAATCATCCACTGCAACGGGTCCCAATAGGGTGACGGCGCCTTGCCCTGTACACCCGTCAGGAAGTGGCTCCAAGGTTCTAGGCTGCTTTGGTAAAGGGCATCACAGGCAGGACGCACCTGGAAGATGATGGCGTTGGCACCATCTTTCTGCAGTTCGTCCAACTGGTAACTGAGCGTCTGTTGCATCTGCTGCGTACCAATACCCTGGAACTGTCCGTTGACACATTGTATCCAAGCAGCACGGAACTCGCGCTTGGGTACCTGATAGGTTTGTGCCTGGAGCATCGTCACGCAGCACAACATCATCCAAATAATATATCTCCTCATAACTTATGAACTATGAACTCTAAACTATGAACTTATTAATCTCCTCCGTCCAGTCTGCCCCATTCACAGGACAGAACGTGCGGAACCCTATCTGACTGGCGGCAGCAACATTGCGGGGACCGTCGTCGACAAACAGGATTTCCTGAGGGAACGTCTTTTCCTGCATCAATACATAGCGGAAAATCTCCTCCGAGGGTTTCATCATCTGTAACTCATAACTGAGGTAACAGTGGTCGAAATAGTCGGCAAGCGTATGTCCCTGTCCGTCAAACTGAGGACTCATGGCCCACTCCATCATATAGGGATTGGTATTGGAAAGGAGCACAACGCGGTAGCCTTGCTGACGCAGTCGCTTCACTTTCTCCAGGTTACGCATGGGGACATCCTTGGCATAACCCTGCCAGGCATAGGCACATTGCTCTGCCGTCACCTCTTTCCCAATGAGTTTGGAGAGTTCTACGCGGAAGTCCTCTGCCGTTATCAATCCATGTTCCAGGTCTCCGAAAATACCTGTCTGGGTGTATGGGTTCAACCATTCCTCTACGTCAACGGCGCCAATCTCCTTGAAGCGGCTGACGGCCTGAGACTGGTCTATCGTGATAATCACGCCACCCAAGTCAAATGCTATTGTCTCTATCATAAATTTTCAACTTTCAATTTTCAACTTTCAATTTTCAACTTTCAATTTCCAAAGAAGTCTTTCTTCTGTTTTCGGGCCTCATCCAGGGAAAGCAGCTGCTGTTGTTCCTGCTGGTATTCCTCACGCAGATGCTGGTATTTCGCCTCCAGTTCCTGTTCCACCTGAGGCTCTTCGTCTTTGTTCAGCAGACGGGCTGCCACTAAGGCATTCTGTGAGGCATCTTTCATCCAGACCACAGGACCGCCATAGACAGGAGCAATCTTCAGAGCGACATGCAGTTCACTCGTCGTAGCACCACCAATCATGATGGGAATATCCAGTCCTGCCCGCTGCATCTCATGCGCCACATTCACCATTTCCTCCAGACTCGGCGTTATCAGGCCGGAGAGTCCGATGATGTCTGCCTTCACCTCAATAGCCTTACGCACAATCTGTTCGGCAGGTACCATCACACCCATATCCACTACCTCATAGCCGTTGCAGGCAAGAACGACGGCAACGATATTCTTACCAATGTCATGAACGTCGCCCTTGACAGTGGCCAAGAGCACCTTACCGGCTTTCTTCCCCTCGCCCTCCTGTTGCTGTTCGATATAAGGCTGGAGTATCTCTACTGCCTGTTTCATGGTACGGGCCGTCTTGACGACCTGTGGCAGGAACATCTTACCGCTTCCGAACAGGCGTCCCACCTCGTTCATACCAGCCATCAACGGTCCTTCAATAATCTGGACGGCCTTGGGATATTGTTGTAATGCTTCTTCCAAATCCTGTGGGAGATAGTCCCCTACTCCCTTGATGAGCGCATGCTGTAAACGATGGTCTAAATCCTCGCTGCGCCATGCTTCTTGAGAATGATGGGCTGATTGGGTATCTTGGGCATTCTGGAAAGCATCTTCCTGCTCTGCCAGCAAGCGGTTGGCTAATTCCGTCAGAGCCTCTGAAGCTCCCTTATGTCGATTCAGGATAACACCTTCGATAATGGTCAGCTGATCCTGGGGAATATCGCTATAAAGCACTTTCGTAGCAGGATTCACAATACCGAAATCCATACCTTTTTGGATAGCATGATAGAGGAATACGGCATGCATCGCCTCACGAATATAGTTGTTGCCTCGGAAAGAGAACGAGAGGTTGCTGACACCACCGCTGACATGTGCTCCAGGGAGGTTGTTCTTAATCCATTCCGTTGCCTTGATGAAGTCTGCTGCATAGCTGTCGTGCTCTTCCATTCCAGTGGCGACAGCAAGTACATTGGGGTCGAAGATAATGTCCAACGGATTCATCCCAACCGTCTGGGTTAGAATACGATATGACCGCTCGGCTATCTCTATTCGCCGCTCATAGCTGGTGGCCTGGCCCTGTTCGTCGAAACACATCACCACGACAGCAGCACCATAGCGCATCACATCCTGAGCGTGACGGATAAAGACTTCCTCGCCCTCTTTCAGAGAGATGGAGTTGACGATACATTTTCCCTGTACGCACTTCAATCCTGAGGTAATGACATTCCAATCGGACGAGTCAATCATGACTGGTACGGAGGCAATATCCGGCTCGGCGGCTATCATGTTGAGGAAGTTCGTCATTTCTGCACGGGCATCCAACAGACCGTCGTCCATATTGATGTCTATGACGAGGGCGCCATCAGCTACCTGTTTGCGGGCAATCGATATCGCCTCGTCGTATTTCTTCTCCTTGATGAGTCGAAGGAATTTCCGGCTTCCTGCTACATTACAGCGTTCACCGACATTGACGAAATGTACCTCTGGAGTGACATCCAACAGTTCCAACCCACTCAGCCACATCGTCTGAGGCTTCGGAGCCGGCATATGAGGTTGCCGACCTTCCACCAGCGGGATGTATTTCTCGATGAAATGTTCATCCGTTCCGCAACAGCCACCAATGATGTTCACCAGTCCTTCGTCAACCATCCTACCCATCTGCGGAGCCATCGACTCGGCAGTCTCATCATAGAGTCCCATCGAGTTAGGCAGTCCGGCATTCGGATAGGCACTGATATAATAAGGTGCCTTCTTGGCCAGCTGGCGAAGGAACGGTATCATCTGAATGGCTCCAAACGAGCAGTTGAGCCCGACAGAGAAGACTGGATAACTGCTGATGCTGGCGAGGAAAGCCTCCAGTGTCTGACCACTCAGCGTACGACCAGCGAGGTCGCTGACGGTTACACTCAGCATGATAGGCAGTTCCACCTCATGTTGCTGCATCACCGTCATAGCCGCATCAATGGCAACCTTCGCATTCAGCGTATCAAAAATGGTTTCTATCAGCAGCGCATCCACCCCACCAGCTATCAGACCGTCTATCTGTTCGCTATAGGCGGCATGCAGCTCATCGTAAGTCAGTTCGCGTGCTGCAGGGTTGCTGACATCCGGCGACATCGAACAGGTCTTGTTCGTCGGCCCGATACTGCCTGCCACAAAGCGAGGCTTGTCCGATGTAGAGAACTCATCGGCACAACGACGGGCTATACGGGCTCCTTCATAAGCCATCTCACGAGCCTCATTCTCCAAATGATAATCTGCCTGTGAGACACGTTGTGAACTGAATGTATTGGTAGAAATGATATCGGCACCAGCTTTCAAATACCTGCAATGGATATCTTCCACGATGTCAGGACGAGTCAGACAAAGCATGTCGTTATTGCCTTTCATCTGTCCTTGTAGGTCTGCAAAGCGTTGTCCGCGGAAGTCTGATTCTGTCAGATGATAATTCTGAATCATCGTTCCCGTTGCACCGTCAAGTACCAGTATCCTTTCCTTGATAATATCGTTAAGTCTTCTCAATGTCAAAACCCTTAATAATGTTTCATCACGCGATCCATCTCACGCTTGTCTTCCTTTTCCTTCAGCGTCTGACGCTTGTCAAACTCCTTCTTACCCTTACAGAGTGCGATATCCATCTTGGCACGACCGTGTTCGTCGATGAACACCAATAGCGGGACGATGGTATAGCCAGTCTGTTTTGTAGCGGCAAACAGTTTCTGAATCTCTTTCTTAGTCAGCAACAACTTACGGTCACGTTTCATCTCATGGTTGTTATACGAACCATAGAAATAAGGAGAGATGTTCATGCCTTTCACCCATATCTCCCCATTGGTGATGAAACAATAAGTATCCACCAGGCTTGCCTTTCCGAGTCGGATGGACTTAATCTCCGTTCCCGTCAGCACAATGCCTGCCGTATAGGTCTCGATGAAGAAATATTCAAACGAGGCTTTCTTGTTGCGTATCTGTACAGGACTTTTCTTCCTGATTTTCTCTTCGTCTTTATTCATTTCTCTTGATCAATGTGAACAAACTGCTCCAAATGACCGTCAATATATTCGGCAATCTGTGCGGTCCACGCTTCTTCGTGTTCCACAAAGTCGTCGTCAAGGTCATCGAAGTCGGGAAACTGCTCGAACAATGCCATAAACTCATCTTCCGTACAGTCTTGTTCTATCTGTTCATGATGTTTCAAATAGAGGGTATGTGCCTCATAGATTAATTTCGAGAGGTCACGCAAGCCCCAGAGCTTGACAGCTTTGGCAAACGGATTCTTGAAGATAAAAGGACCATAGCCATTATGAATCAACTGTACGAATCCGCCATCCATCACTTCCTCATGCAAGGTGTCCCAGGCCAGCAGCGTTATCTGATCGGCATTCAACTGCGCCATCGTCGCTGGTGTCAGTTCACCGTTGATACCCTCACGGATAGCCTTGACCACAACGCCGACAAAAGCATCCATGCCTTCATGAGCAGCTTCACGCAGCTGAATGTCACCGACTCTTACCTCTATCATAACTCAATAATGACTTCTTCAAAATTACCTTCTTTATTGACGACATAGCGGCAGGCAGCAGCCTCGCTCTCCTTTTCGTCATCCTCTGCCCTGAAATAGCTAACGAGGGTTACCTCATACTTGCTTGTGACGTAGTACTCCTGACGCATCAATCCCAGTCGTCCGTCCCGCTCCTCTATTTTCTGCTCATAGAGGCACAAACGGTCAACCAGTACATACTCCTGATTCATCGTACAGAGATACAGCGTCGTCGTTGCAGAATCCACTTTCTCTGCCAGCAGCACCATATGATAATCCTTATACGACGGCAGTTTGACGGCATAAAGGGCAATATTGCTCTCATAATCAAAGCGGCTATTAAAAGTGGTTGGAACCTTCGTCAACTGAGGCAGGTATTCCACGAACTCCACAGAATACTTCATAGGAACGGATTTGATAGCCAGCGTATCAAAGAAAGCCACAACAGGATCGTCGCTTGTTGGCTTCAACAATTCCTTAGCCACCTCTGCCCTACGTATACTGTCAATCATGCCATCATAGTCTGCCGCATTCTTCCTATTACCACAGGAATAGGAGACCAGAATGACTGCTATCAAGGATATTATCAACGTAAACTTTCTCATAACGAGTACAAAATTACGAAAAGTTGAGAGAAAAGCCAAATTTTTTTGTATTTTTGCACGCAATGAGATACATAATGCTTCTTTTTCTCCTATTAGCGCTAACAGTTCGAGGAGGTAACAAGATATACTCGCCGACGGTCAAGACGCTGACTACCATCGTGAACAACGACTGGCAGAACAGGCCCGTCATGGAGTTAGGGTCAGGAGACATCCTGCATATTGGATTTGACGAGCTCTCTCATGACGCACACCGTTATCTCTGTCATCTGACCCGATGCGAAGCCAATTGGGAGGAGGCTACAGAGGTTTTTGAAAGTGACTGGCTGGAAGGATTCAACGACTATCCGATAGACAACTATGTCAACTCCTTAAACACCACCGTCAACTATACCCATTATGAATTCACCATACCCAATGACCAGTGTCGGATACGGATGAGCGGCAACTATCGGTTGAGCATCTATGACGAGGATGCTGGTCATGAGAAAGTGCTGGATGCGGAATTCTATGTGGTAGAGCCTTTGGTGAATGTCGGACTGAGCGTGACGACAAATACGGATATTGATGTCAACAACAGTCATCAACAACTGACCATGCAGATAGACTATAATCAGGTGAGGCCGGTACGCCCTGACGAGGAAATCTATACGGTAGTCATGCAAAACTGGAACGAACAGACTGCACGCATCAACATTCGGCCACAATACACCTATCAGCAGGGAATGAAATGGGAGCACCAGAGAGAACTGATCTTTGACGGAGGTAACGAATACCACAAATTCGAGGTCCTGGATGTCAGTCATCCAACCATGGGAATCGACCATATTGGATGGGATGGAGAACGTTATCAGGCATATCCCTTTGCCACAACCCAGCGTCGGAACTATCTGACGGACGAGTCAGCCAATGGTGCTTTCTATATCCGTAACAGCAACCGTACGGAAATTGCCTATACCTGCGACTATGTATGGGTCAACTACACCTTAGAGACACCCTATTGCGGAGAAATCTTCCTGCATGGGCAATGGACGAATAACGCGGATCAGGCAGCCTACCAAATGCAATACGACGCCACAAATCATTGCTACAAGGCTCAGGTGATGCAGAAACAAGGCTATTACTCCTATGCCTATATCACCAAAGACGGTACCACTGCCCCCACAGAAGGAAACTTCTTTCAGACCCGTAATAACTATCAAGCATTGGTCTATTACAAAGGTCTGGGAGAACGCACCTGGCGCTTAGTCGGTTTTCGAGGATTAGCTTTCAGATGAGACAGGCTCTTCGTTACGTAGCGTCCTGAGTTTTTTAGCGACCATACGAGGAGATGTATAGAGTTTTGTAGAAATCACATCATAGAAGTCTTTCACATCCATTTCTGCAACCTCAGCCAGACGAGTCATCGTGATTTCCTGATCCTGATGATTATTCACATAAGGCACTACCTTCACCATCGCATTGACAAAGGCAAGGTCAGCAGCGTCTTCTGTGAGTTCCTGGGAATCGTCATCAAGCATCTCGTCCTCCATATTATCACACATCGTGGAAAAATCCTTGATTCGTTTAATGATACCACCCTCGATATTATTGCGTTTAAACATCAAACGGGTATTCTTGTTGTAGAAAATGAAATTGGCAATCATCAAGCCCAACAACAGGATTCCCAATGTCACGTACACAATCGTCGTATGCCACCAAGGCTCATTGATAGACAGTTTCCATACGTAAGGTTCTACAGGCCAGTTGTCTGGATACATGGACACCTGAACCTCCACATCATACTTTCCTGGCTGGATGCCGATAATCGGGAAGCGTAGCCTACCCCTATTGTCCACCCTGTCACTACCATCATGGGAAGAATATACTTTCCAGTCGTCTTGATAACCTTTAATACGTATTCTGTAATAGTTCTGGCTGGGTCGGAAATAATTCAAGCCGGTAAACAACAGACTGATCGTATTTTGGTCATAATTCAGATTGATCTCCTTAGTACGCGTAATGGCGCGATCAAGTATCACCTTCCCGTCAAGTTTCATTCCTGGCTGAATAGTCTGTCCGTTCACCATTAGCCTAATGAGTTTAGGATACAATTTAATGTCGGCCACGTTAATCGTATGGAATTGAGACGGATCGAACTCCACGACATAATTCAACGACTGCATGATGATGGTGCCGTTGTCCAGTTTCATAGCCCGTCCATTATCAAAGGTCTCTATAGGGACATTATCCTCTTTACCATAACTTACGACTCGCATCACGGAATCATCTTCTATCATCAAGGCTGAAATACCATTACTGGTACTCACCCACAGGTTATGATGATTATCTTCTGCGATGGAATGAACGACATTGTTGTTGAGTCCGTCATCTATGTCAAAGAGTATCGGCTCTTTATCTGTCCCCGACTTGAATAACTTCAAACCGATATAGGTACCGTACCACGTCCACCCGCGGCTGTCGTGAAAGACACAATTGACTCGACGTGGCATCGGTTCCTGATGTTTCAGAGACTCTTCGTAAAGCTGAGCACCATACGCCATTGCCTTCGGATTGTCCCAACCATATTTTTTAAAAGGTGACTCATAAGGTTTTGAATAGAGCAATCCCTGCTTTTCCGTTCCTGCCCACATGCCTCCTTGCAAGTCAAAGGCTATGGCATTGATATCCGTATCGATGTCCTTATTGTCATCACGTTTCAGTATCTTATAGTGATTTTTCTCGCCTGTAGCGATATGGTAGGTCCAATAGCCAAACTGACAGGGAACATATAAGAAACCATTGTGGACGACCATATTATTCAAATGATAAGGCACCTCCATCAACACCTTACAATCTCCAGTCTTCGCATTCACATGCAGCAGGACAGCATCCTTCTCACCATTACGGATTTCATAATAACCTAACGAATCCGGACACAACACCGAGGTTCCATTATACTTAGCGATCTGCTCAGGTTGCAATGATGTCTTATAATAGACCCGTTTTCCGGTTTTTGAGTCAAAAGCCTCAATGCTACTGTCGTCATAGAACAGCATCAGCAACTGCCCCTTATACTCATTGGCATCCAGAAGTTTCTTTCCACTCCTGACTGGGAACGTGCGTTTATGCTTACAACTGTATAATTGGTTTTTCGACAACAGCAACGGATTTCCATCATCATCCACAAACAAATCCTCAGCCTTTTGATTGAAACCCATTTCTTTCAGCACGCCCTGTATATCAGAAATAAAATACTCCGTCATCAGATCAATACACGTCACTTGATATTTGTCTTTCACCCACAGATGATGTGCGTTGTCGAAATACAAATGATAGTGTCCTGTATATTTGGGCAGTTCGTAGATTTTATCCGATTGAGCGTTAATAGGTTCAAAGGAGGAACCGTTATAAAAATTAATCTGCCCTATCGAAGATATTACTAAACGGCCCGTATACGTGCAAATAATGACTTGTGCACCATTATCCGCCAATCCGTCAGATGAGTCAAAGACTTTAAAAGTACGGTCTGATTCTGCCGCACACATCACTGAAGCCGTTGTCATTAATAGTAACAACAGCCAGCCATATAGCAGATAACACCTATTGATATTTCTAAGGTTTCTTGTCATTAGTTTGCAAGTTACAGAGTAATTTCGCCATCTTTTGATGGCAAAGGTACGGAAAAAGAAACTGATATCCAAATTTTTGAAGAAAAAAAGAATTCTCCCCCTCCCACCCTCACCTCTTACCTCTCACCTCTTACCTCTCACCTCTTACCTCTCACCTCTTACCTCTCACCTCTTTCACTGGCGAAGCCAGATTATTCACTTTTCACTCCATTCCCGAGCAAAGCTCGCCTACCCGTAGCCTTTCCCTTTTCCCTTAGAAGTTGCCACCCAACTTCTATCGATGGTGCCAACTGTTCACGCCCCAGGGCATTCAGCCCACACTCCACACTCGCCATCGCCAGTACGATGTCACACCACACCGTCTTCGTCTCTTCCTTCATCGGGGGCAGCAGCGTGTGCGGCCCGATGCCTGTCAACTGACTCACCGTCTGGATGTATGCCCTCACGTTATTCTCCGACTCTGGAGCCCATCGCCGGATAATCATACTCAGCGTCACGCAGCGGTGCTTCTGGTAGTACGTCCTCAGCAGCTTCAGCGCTGCCCTACAGCCGTAACCCATCGTTTCAAACTGGGCGAAATTCCGGTCTGTACTCGGTTTTATCTCACCCTGCCACTCAATTCGTAGACTTTTGATAATGTTCAGCGGATTATTATTCCGCAATCCTCTTGCTATTTTCATAATGCTTAATTTAATTTTTAAATTCCTAATGACGCGCCGACGCGGGTAAACGCCGACGCGCCTTAGATTGTTAAAGAATGATGGTTCCTGTCTTGTGATACAGGGCGGGCGCTGTACCTCGTTCCTCACGAATTTTCTCTACCAAGTGGTCACGAATCAGGCGACTGACCTTGCCCCTGGCCGACGACGTACTGGCGAGGTTGAAACAGCGCATCACGTCCTCATTGGTGAACTCCTCTGGCAGACGACTGAATGCCTCTATGGTTTTCTGCTTGCGCTGCACATTCACGCTGGCATCCCTCAACTTATTATCAAAGTAGTTCTCTGCCATGGCACCAAAGTAGTGGCGCTGACAGGCATATTGGATATTTGTAATCAGTTCTGCCAATCGCCAATCCACCTCATCCGTCTCAAACTCACCACACCAGTACTGACCATCCTGCTTCATCTGATTCCAGTGTCGCATCACGATGAATGGCGCAGCGAAGTTCAGTCCATGATAGGCACAGCGCTTCAACAGCATCTCGTCAGCCTTACTATCGTTCTCCTTGGCATCCTCCATGCGGCGCTCTGTCCAATCGTACAACTCATCGACAATCTTCTGTACAGAGAGTTCGCCCTTCACCTTGTCCAGTTTCTCAGCCCATTCCTTCAGACGATTATCGCTAGCATAGTCCACAAAACTCTCGCGACTCATCATCTCAAAATTCGTGGCTGGCAGAGGTATGCAGGTCAAGCGAGTGGCAAGTCCAGAACCAAAGTTCTGTTCGTTTACCATCTTCTTCAGCGCGATGGGCGTACCCGTATAGATATAGTTCCATATCACATAGAACTCCTGGAACACACTATCCACATTGCTGTAGGCCTGACCATCCTCCTCGTTGTGAAAGGCCTTCAACTGCAACGCCTGCTTGTCGATATAGGCACCACCTTTCTGTAGCGACAGGGTGTTGTCCAACTCAGTGTCGAACGTCAGCATGTGTAGCTGCATCGGCTGTCCGTCCACCTCCTCAATGGCGTTCACCATGTCCTGAATAAACTGGGCATTCGAGGTTCGTGCTGGGTGGATGCGAACCACCACCTTCGGTTTCTTAGGCTTCTCCTTATTGGCACCTTTGGTACGCATCTGTTCACGATAGGCGTTAATCGCCTCCTTGCCCACCTTATCGGCAGCCACGATAGGTGATGCCAACAATTTAAAGAGCCTTGTTGCGAACGATTTACCACTGGCTGGGTCGCCAATAATCAGCGTCGAGTTATTCAACCTGCGCAACTCCTCTGGGCGATGATAGAATCTGTACGTGCACCTTGTCATCAAGGTCATCAGCAGACCGCCACCCACGAACAGCGCCGCTGGATACTGGTTACGCTTCAGACCCTTGCAGATATCCTTCAACAGCGGGAAGTCCTTGCTCAGTTCCTCAATCCGGGCACCCCATTCCCAAAGTTGATGTTCGATGTTTGAAGGCTGATGGCTGACATCAGACATCTGACATCTGACATCATACATCGCAAGAATGCTTTGCATTATTTTGCTCACTCCCTTCGGCGGCTCCTTGCAAGCCGACTCCATAATACTGCGCAGTTCCTGCTCGTCCAAACCCAGGCGAGGCATAATCTCCAAGAGCAACTCGCGGTTATTGTCGCAGATAGCCCTCAGGTTCACAGCCAACTGATACAGCTTCACGTTCCTTTCGCCCTCCTGCGGCTCACCACCATTGCGCTGCCACCAAGCGCTGATAATCTCGCTGTACGGAATACCCTTAAACGAGGGCTGATGGTCGATGGCTGATGGCTGATGTGCTACTTCTTCCCTAACTTCTCTAACTTCTTTAACTTCCTTACCCTGTGAATGACCGTCTCGATATAGAGCATCATATCGCTCAGCAAACTCCTTGTTCTCATACGTAAACAGTTCTTTGTCAATAAATAAAATATCACTCTCTTTGCAGATAAAGCTCATGCGGCTGGCATCCTTGCAACTCTCGTCCACCTCCACACCCAACAGCTTCGCCATCTGGTGCTGGTTGTCAATCAGGTTGCCCCATTCCGTACGAGCCTTAAACACGATCTTCAGACCGTTCCCAGAGGGTGTGATGTACACGAGCAGAATCCCGAGTTCTGCAGCACGCTGCTTAAAATCAGCGGCAGCAAATTCTTCACTCTTCACTCTTAACTCTTCACTTTCCACGTGATCCACATCCATCACCACCAGTCCTGTCAGGCGGGTTGCAGACTGCTTTCGCCAGGGTCCCTTCTTCCTCGTCTTCGACTCCGTCTCGTCGAACATAGCCTGGAAGATGAAGGCAGGCAGCTTGCGCTTGAGTGCTGCATCATGCGTCTCACGAAATTGGTCAATCGTCTCGTTCCACTGTGTCGCCCTGACGAGGGCCCAAAACTGGGCCTCGTCCACAGGCAACGTCGGATTACTGAAATTCTTCTGATAACAAAACATAAATCAATGCTTAATGTTTAACAGAATTCGATTAGGTCCAGTTCGCGGTCGATGAGTGCATCCTTCGCATCCTTCGTGTGCTCGTTGAGCAACTCGATGACCTGCGCCGTACGGAAATCCTTCGGGAAACTGCCGAACACCTTGATGCGCTCCAGCGATTCCTTCACCCAGCCCCACGGCAACTTCTTCACCAGGTGGTCCTTGTGCCTTATGCGCGGCTGGCGGTTGTACGCCTTAAAGGTTAAACGACCTGTGTTCTCGTCCATGTACAGAACACCTCCCACTCGCTTGCCCACGATGAGCTTCGTCATCAGCTCCAGGGCATCCAAAACATAAATGTACTTTCGCATAATCTTGTCGAATTTGTGAGCATCGGAAAGCGGGTTTTAGTTTGAGCTCAATTCGTACGTACACATTTCCACGCTCCTCCTCCGACTCGGTTATTGTTTAATGCTTAATTCTTACCTCTTACCTCTTACCTCTCACCTCTTACCTCTTACCTCTTACCTCTCACCTCTTACCTCTTACCTCTCACCTCTATTACTACCGTATTACAACCTCCAGCGTTCCCCTCAGGCGCACCACGCCGTGGTTCTGCAGTCCGGCGTTCTTCAGCCCGTCGCTCATCTGCCAGTGGCGGCAACAGAACTGCTGTTTCACCCTCAAGGCCATTTTCTTACACACTCGCTCACCGTCGTTCTCCACTTCCTTAAACTGACACGAGGCGCACATTTTCTTCACTGTGATGCCATAGGCATTCACGCTAACTTCTGAATGTTTCATCGTTTGAAATCTAATTTGTTCTAACATATTTCTATCTGTTTTAAAAACCTTTTTTCTGATTGACGATGCAAAGATAGAAACAAAAAAAGTGACGCACTTTACGAAAAAGTACGTCACGAACAAACCCCCGAACGCAGGAACAAAAAACCGAAAAAAATCCCGAAAAAAGGGGGCTATGCCAACTTGAAAATATTCAAAAATCGCTTACCAACATTGATTCTTCGCTTTGCCTCCGTCGCGTCACAATCAACGAATATCCAGTCAGGAAAACGACCCGTAAAGGTGTTTTGCTTCTTGTTGATGCTATCTTCCGACGGCAGGCGCTCAACGTCCGCTGCCTTCAGATAAGTAATAAACGATGCCGGCGTATTGAAATAAGGCATGCCGTCTGTCTGGTTCATCACCTCCATCACCCACGTATAGTCATACAGATGCCTGAGCACGCCTTCTTCCCACAGTCCCTGCACAGCCAACGCCATGCGCACGTCGGTGGCTACCGTGTCGTCATCACCTGTCCCCAGGATGCTGTCGTTCGTCTGATCCACATGCACCTCTCCCTTATCTACACTGAGGTTTACCACCTTATTGTCATGGATATCGATATACGACCCCTGTACATAAATGTTATTTCCTGCCATAACTCACCGTTTCGTTGTCGTGAATATCGTTATAGTTACCAGCCACCTGCAGCACATGCACCTCCTGCGTCTGTTGCCGCAAGGTTTCGTTCTCCTCCCTCAGCCTTTCGTTCTCGGCTATCACCTCCGTCACAGCATCCACTGTTTGGAAGAATCCGTCCATCAACACAGCCTTTTCCATCATTCTCTCGCGCTCCCGTTCGAGCGCACGACGCGCATCGCGCGCCGCCTCCTTCATTTCTTCAGCATTCCATTTCAGTTTCATGATATTTTCCCATTTTTTTAGTTATACATTAACTTTAATTCCCAAGCGTATATCCTGAAAATTATACGCTTTTCGCATACTCACTCAGCATACTGCCAACGACGGTCAGAATGACAAACAGAAAAAATGCACCTTCCATAATCTTCAAATTTTAGTTCGACAATCAGTTTTTGGGTGCAAAGACAGTGCCAGCGAGAGCAGAACCAAGCTTGCTTGAGATATGCCGAGTGCAGCCTGTCTTCGCAATCTTGATTGCAAAATAAAAGGGAGGGTGTTTCAAAAGTCGTAACACCACCCTTTCTTTTAACATCTTTTAAGAGTTCCGGCTAAAATTTGCCGCATCTTTTCGCGAAGTTCCAAGGGTTGGAGCACTTCGATGCCGTCGCCGTGCGAGAGCAGTTCGCCTAGGAAATCACTGGTGGGACGGATGTCGAGGGAGAAATCGGTGTAGGGCGTGGTGGACGAATCGGCGTGTGTGATTTCGCCAGAACCCATCTCGCGCTGCGAGTGGTGCAGCGGCAGCGTTCGCAGGTAGTTGGGTGTCTTGTAGTAAGCACGGATGACGACATGGGCCATCGGCGTATGGTCTGTCAGCACGCCATAGTACTCGGAGAAATACTCCTGCGGCGAGAAGTCGGCAGGCATCTCGAACGCCTCGTCCGTCAGCTCCACCATCGTCATACGGTCCAGCGCGTAGAGTCGCATCTGGTTCTCGTCGGTTCTGGCCAACAGATACCAGCGTCGGTGAAACAGCTTCAGGGCGTAGGGGCTGACCGTCTTCTCGTAGCCCTCGGCCTCGAACTTCTTGTAGCCCATGCGCAAACGGTGATTGCTCTTGATGGCGCGGATGATGATGTCGAGATACTGCTCGCCAACAGGTGCGTTCTCCAGCACCAGACGCTCCTTGACGGCGGCGCTGTCGGCCAGCACACCATGCACGGCGAGCGTCGAGAAGAGCCAACGCTCGATGCTGTCGTCGCCGAGCACCTCCTGATTACTGATGTAGTACTTATAGGTGCGCGGATCGCAGTCGATGACGATGCCAAACATATCCAGAATGGCGTCGCGATGGCGATAGAACGACACGCGCTGCAAGGGGTTGCCATCGGCCACGCCGTCGGCCATCCACTTCCGGTTCAATTCTTCAAGCGTCAGCTTACGATAAGCCCTAAGCGTATTGATGATCCAGATGTACTGGTGAAATATCTTAGCTGGTTTCATACTGTTTTGTATAAGCGCAAAGGTACATAAAATAAATGAGCCTGCCAAACGGCAGACCCATTATTTTCGTGTGAAACAGGTACCTGTCCCAGTGTTCTGAAGAGGGCTGGAAATGTTCCAGCCCTCTTGCTTTTGTTATTTCTCCCACTCTTCGAACCTGAATCCGCCCAGTTGCATGTATCGGTCGCCCCAGTTGTCGAAAATCTGCAGCGCATAATATTGGTACTTGCCCGGGTGCTGAATGGTGTAGGTCTTGCCCTTGTAGTTTTCGGCAGGGATACCGTCGGCACCATTTTTGCCTGCATCGCGGCTGTCTATCACCACTGGCTTGTCGCTGCCGTTGGCGGCTAAGAGCTTCCACTCCTTCGGGTTGCGCCTGGGGTACTTGCCCGTGTCGTTTGCCGAGAAGAGTGTATAGCTCTTGGCCGTGAAGGGCTCGCTGGTTTTGAATGCCACCCACCAGTAGGATGGGAATATACCCTGTGTATACCAGGAGCTGACACACCACTTGGTGTTGGGGTCGTCGTCGAAGAGGTTGGCAAAGCGCTCAGGATCGCTGGCGCTATTGGGATTGGTGCCGTCCAGCGGCGAGATACGGTTGGGGTCGAATTCGGCCTTGGCAAAGTTGCCGTCAACCATCTCCTGCACCAGGCTCTGCGAGGCGTTGTGGTAGTCGCTGGTGATATTTGCCAGAGCCCCGTAGGTGGCTTCGAATGCGCGTCTGCCGGCATTAAAGTCCTTTTTGAAAACGATTTTGCCTAGGCCATCGATCACGGATCCGAGTCCCCCCGCCAATGAGCTGCCGGCCAACTTGTAGATGCTCACTCGGTTGATGGAGTTGTCGCCTGCAAAGTCGAGCACCATGAGTCCCCGGCAGCCGGGATTCTCCCTGATACTGTTGATGAAGCTGGGATAAGCCGACTCGGCCACCTTGGCATAGTTGGGGATGATCTTGCACTCGAACTCATATCCGTTGGCCGCGTTGAAGTACCACTTGCCGTCGTCCTTGAGGCTCTCTGTGATCTTTTTGCGGAAGTCGCTGGTCTTGTCGGAGATGTACTTGTCGTACGTCCTGTTGTCGCCCACCTCCCACTGGTTCTGTTCCACGTACTTCACCGATGCTGATCCCGACGGTGTGGTGAGCTTCATGTTAGTCTCGTCGGTGAGGACGACATAGTCCTCGAGGTTGCCATACCCCATTTCCTTGGAGAATCCCTGGAAGATGACGATAGCCTTGCCTCGCAGGTCGCTCATCGTCATTTCGGGAGTCCACTTGGCCAGCAGACCCTTGTCGTAGAGCTTCTGTGTCACCAGCTCGATGGCCCGTTCCTCCGTCGTCCTGCGCTCCAGTTTGGTGAAGTCGAATTTAAACACCCCCAGGTCGCCCGCTTTTTGCAGGTATTTGTAGGACCCTTTTTCGACTAAGGTCATTTTGACGCCAAGGCGGTTCAGCGCTTCCTCTATATTGTTGTCTTGATTCTCTTTGGCCAGGTCGTTGTTCTCGCACTTGATGCTCACCACGCAGCCTTCGCTATCCTTGTGTTTCTCCAGCAGTTTCACGATATCGTCGAGCATCTGGTCGAGGCTCACTTTGCAGTCGAGCATCGAGTGGAATATCATATCGGTCTTTTCTGCCTGGCGGTAGCGCGTACGGAAGTCGAAGTAGCGTATGCCGCAGTTCCACTGCCCCTCCAGATTTTTGCGCTGCGTCATTCCCAGCGTGAGGTTCCAGTCTCCTCCCATGCCGAAGGTGCCAGTGTCGTGGGTGCCGGGGATAATCAGGTTGCGCACCTTCGTCTCGTCGGCTACCTTCTTCATCCATCTGCTCATCGAGACGCTGACGGCCCTATTCAAGGATTTGGCGTTCGCATCGTCGGGGCCCAGATCTTCCTTGTAGCCATTCATATACATCATTTTCTCCACGAATTCGCGGGTGGCCTGCTTGTTGAGCGCGTTCAGATCCAGTACGCCAGCCTTCAGCTTGTCGCCAAACGTCTCTATCTGTCCGTCGTTGTCGTAGTCGTCAGATTTGCAGATAACGCCCGAGGTGTAGAACACCGTCGCTTCGTCGCCGATGCTGAAGTATAGCGTGTCGGGATCCTGGTACATCGGCTCGTCCAGTCCGACAGCTGCCAGTGAGGCACGGTCGGCAGTAAACTCCAGTTGAGCCACCCGCAGGCCTTCCTCCTCGATTACCATGTCGTCCAGTGTCCTCACGCTACCCTCGACGTTCACCTGCTGATAAGCATCGGCATCATAGTCGTAGACCACCATGCCGATCTGCGCGTGCGAGTCCTCCCTGAACTGTAGCGTCAGGAAGCCCATGTCTATTGTCGACTCACAGTCCAGGTCCACTATCCAGTTGCCTATCAACTGTTTACTTACTGGGGACGGCACGGGTGTTGCACCATTGTTGTCCTCGTTGTCTGTACAGGATGTCATTCCTGTCATCGCCAGGCTGCAAGTCAGGATGGCAGCCATCATCCATACAATCTTTCTCATCTTCCTTAAATGGTTTTGCGGCTGCAAAGTTACTAAAAGTAAAACAAAAAAAAAAGAAATACTCGTTTTTTTCTTCCGAGTGCCAGCTTACGATAAGCCCTAAGCGTATTGATCATGAAACAGGTACCAGTCCCCTACGTCTTTCTGTATTTTTTCCCATTAACGATATAGATACCGTGGGAGGGGTGTTTTACGCGCCTCCCGCTGAGGTCGTACACTGCTGGTGGTGTCGTCCTTTCATCAGGACAGCGCATGGTGGCGGGGGTGATTCCTGCCACCTGTTGCCGCAGCACCTTCATGTCGTCGCGTGTCAGTACAAAGTCATTCTGGAAGGCTGCAGTCCACCATGCTGCATTGCAGTTGCTGTGACTGGTGCTCTTGAAGTCGACGCTGCTGGTATTATTGGTGCGCCCATAGTCATACCAAGGCATGAAGAACAGCCACTTGCAGCCTGCGTTCCACTGCTGACTGATACCTGGCACATTACCACACTCTGTCAGCGCCACAAACTTGGTGGGTGAGTAGTTGCAGAGGAATTGGTAGCAGGAGGAATAGATGTTGGCAGCACTGTTGTTGTTATAGACGTCGATGCTGACAATGTCCACATAGTCGTCGCCAGGATACCAGCGGTAGCCGTCGCTATAGGGTTTTCCCCATGCTGCCGACTGCGTCCACACCCATATCAGATTGTCGAGACCTGCTTCCTGGAAGCGGCGATACATCGTGCGCCAGAGTTCGTTGCACGCATCGGCATCGCGCCCCCACCAGAACCACATGCCACCAGCCTCATGGAGTGGTCGCCAAAGCACGGGGATGTTAGCGTCTTTCAGCAGTTTCAGATAGGAGGCTATCTGGTCTATATCCTTCATCATCAACTTATACTCGCTGCTCGTCGGATCGAAAATCTTGCGCACGTCAAAGGTTGTCTTGTCACTTTCCGTTCCCCAGTAGAAGGAGTATTCGCCGCTCTTGTTGGCAGGTACATTCCAGTGCCACATGATGGTAACCACACCACCCTCGCTGTTCCACTGACTCACCTCGCTGATGTTGGTATAGTCTATCCATCCTCCTTTCGTCGAGAACGGATGGTGGATATAGTCGAAGCCGTTCAGCGCAGGCCATTTGCCGGTATGCTGATGCACCCACTTGGCTTCGTTCAGATTCCAGTTGACGCAGGCCATCGTACCGGAGATGGTCTTCTGCCCTTCAATCATTCGCAGACATTGCAGCAACTGCACAGCCTCAGCCGAATGCTGTTGTGTCTGCTGAGCCGACAGACTGCCGACGACTAAGCCCAACAGCAAGATTAGTGTAAACAGATGTTTCATAGTGTTTTAAGTAGCCAATACATTCTGGTGTGTTATAATTTGTTTAACGTTGCAAAGTTACTAAAAGTAAAACAAAAAAAAAGAAATACTCGTTTTTTTCTTCCGAGTGCCAGTAATATCCCTCTTCCTTCTTCCCTCAGCCTTCATGAAACAGGTACCAGTCCCCTACGTCTTTTTTACAAAAAATCCAGCACGTTTTGATATGAAATGCAAGAAAAGTGCGTTTTCATGTGTTTTCCGTAAAAATACGTTAATTTGCACTACCTTAGTGCATTTTTCTTTTATTTTATGCACTATTTTAGTGCAATTTAATTATCTTTGCAACAAAAATATAACGATTATGGATATTTCGCTTATTGAATTCATGGAGAGTCAATTGAAGCTAACCACTTCAACATTCCATAGGTATATGTATGATCAAGTGAGTTGGGAGTCCAGAATGTTCGGACTTGTTGGGCCACGTGGTGTAGGAAAGTCAACAATGATTCTTCAATACATCAAGGAGAACAGGGGAAAATGGCACATGCTCTATGTCGCTGCTGATCATCTGTATTTCTCAACCCACACCCTCATCGACACGGTAGATAAGTTTGTAAAAGACGGTGGAGAGCAGATATTCATTGACGAGATTCATAAATATGAGAACTGGTCACGAGAACTAAAACTCATATACGACCATCATCCAGACTTGAAGGTAGGATTCACTGGCTCTTCCATACTTGATATCACGAAAGGAGCATCTGACCTGAGCAGACGTGCTCTGATATTCACTATGCAGGGACTCTCATTCAGGGAATATCTGGCATTGTTTCATAATATAACCGCCCCTGTATATACCATCAACGAAATTTTGGAGCATAAGGCAAAACTTGATGCCATCAGTCATCCTCTGCCTTTCTTCAAGGACTACTTAAAGAATGGTTACTACCCATTTGCAAGCGAGGGCGGCTATGAAATGCGCTTGCGTCAGGTTATCAACCAGACAATGGAGGTTGACATTCCCCAATATGCGAATATGAACGCTTCTACAGGCCGAAAACTAAAAAAAATGCTGGCCGTTATAGCACAAAGCGTTCCTTTCAAGCCTGTCATGGAGTCATTGGCCACAGTGATAGGTGTAAGTCGTAATGTGCTGCCAGACTACTTCCTTTACATGGAGCAGGCTGGTATGATAGGACAACTGCGCGACGATACTGGCGGCATACGTGGCTTAGGAAAGGTCGAGAAAGTCTATCTTGACAATACGAACCTGGCCTATCTCCTTGGGCATGAGAGTGCTGATATTGGCAATATTCGCGAGACATACTTCTATAACCAAATGCGTGTCAAGACTGACGTCATCAGTTCACGTATTAGCGATTTCGAAATAGACGGAAAAACCTTTGAAGTTGGTGGCAAGAAGAAAAAACAGAAGCAGATACAAGATGCGGCCCAGGGCTACGTTGTCAAAGATGATATAGAAACGGGCTATGGCAACATCATCCCCCTCTGGCAATTTGGATTGACCTATTAAGTCCCATCCTAATCTATCATGATGACTGTTCCCGTTTCTTTCATGTCACCTCCGCACTTAGGACATTTCATCGGAACCTTTTCCGTTTCGATTTCACCCATCATACCCATGGTGCGCCCTTTCCTGGTGCCAGTTATGGTATAGCCACAACCATTGCACTGATACTCTTTCAATGTTCCCATAATCTATAACCCTTTCCGTTTTAAATATCTCTGATAATACTCGATGATCTTCTCTGACAGCTCATCTGCTTCGAAGAACAACATTTCCGTCCTGAATGCTTTAGCCAGACGCTTCACATCCTCTTCTTCCTGTTGATAGATCCAGTTGTTCCGAATCCACATCCCAAGCGAAAAGTGATACTCTATGGAATCACTCTTAGCCAGTTCTCTCTTTTCCTTCTCACTCAACATCGCATCCAACTGAACAAAGGCTTCATTCTTTGTTTGAGGTATCTTTATTCCCATAATATATATCTTCCATCAAATCATTTATAACTATTCTTTCTTTGATATATCTCGTTACACCATCGTATCCGGGGAATATATATTGAGCTGTAGACTTCTGTTTCTCCAAATAATTATATAGGTACGGTATCTGATCTTTTATATCATAAAAATCAAACCTATATAAATAAGTGATATCCTTAAATAATTCCCTATGTTCTTCGATATATTCTTTTAATAATTCGTCTAAAGGCTTATCGTTAACTTCTTTCTCAATTATTCGGATAGAGTTATCTTGTGTAGGACTTGGATCCATGATGTCTTTCTTTGATACACTCCATACAGAGAACACCCCTTTTTGGGCATGAAGATTCGGATTATTATGATATCTTGGTTTGATTATTTTCAAAGGCAATAGTTTGCTTTCAAGTTCCAATGAACCTCCATCCATAGCCCATAGGGTCATATACTCATTATCAATAATCTCTTTTCCATTAAGATAATCAGATAAGGCAAAATAAATAGCAACATTCACATCTCTTGACCAGTCTAGGAGCCTAGTAGGAATGCCATAATGTTGTGCTAATGACATTAATTCATAATAATCTTTTGGAGGCCAGTATTCAAATGGAGGAAAAGTACTCACTATTCTATCTTCATTTAAGAGATAATAGATATTCTTTTCATCAATAAATGGTATATATAATCCTGTGTCATCACAATTCTTATAGAATTGCTGAAGAAGCTGACTTTCTCTATATATCTGCAGAAGTTCGCCATACATGTTGATAGATTCATCTGACTTAATGAGATCTGTACCAATCATTCCTTCTTTTCTTAAGGCAGATGGTTGTAATTTGTAGTCTGAAAATGAATGGCCTCTAAACAAGAAACCTTTATTGAAAAGATGATAATAATCGCCTCCATATGAAATGGCTTTTATAAATCTCTCTGTTTCACCTTTATGATACTCTATTCTCTTTATTATGTCCATAAATCATGTCAAATTATTAGTTTATTTGTTCCTTTTCCATTGGGGAAGTGTTCTGTTGCTTTATATATACTATCTACAATAACAGGTTACCATAATGCCTCCTTTCTCGAACTTGTTATAATTATCAGCAATGGCATATTTACTATGGTTTACACCAACCTATGAATTTATGAGTTTATGAGTCCAATCTGCAAAAGCAGAAATTTAACTATGGTTTAGACCTTCCCCACGTCAATACCATGAAAGCACGGTATCTGCGATAGCAGAAATTTTACTATGGTTTACACTGGGCGACCCAAAAAACGTCCAACCGCCTACATCTGCGATAGCAGAAATTTTACTATGGTTTACACCCCGTAGTGCTCAGAGTTATGCCAACCAGCTATCTGCGATAGCAGAAATTTTACTATGGTTTACACCCCCGAGACGATAAATTCCACACCTGACGCAATCTGCGATAGCAGAAATTTTACTATGGTTTACACCTCTGCCACTTCGGGTGACAATAACAGAACTATCTGCGATAGCAGAAATTTTACTATGGTTTACACCCACGAATGGTTTGTTGAACATCGCGAGGCCATCTGCGATAGCAGAAATTTTACTATGGTTTACACCATTTGCCTGCAAAAGTAATGATTTTCAGTCATTTATGCAAGTCTTTTGCGATATTTTTACTCCAAATACGGTTTCTCAACCATGAACTGGAGCCATTTTTCGTTTTCTATTCTCTTTGTTTCTGGATTTCTGAGCAGATATAGTCCCTTCAAAGCGATATGATAGGCACCATTGGCATCGGCATCCACAGGAAGCTTTGATACCCAGTTACCCTGTGTATCTTTACCCTTGTTAGCCTCATCAGTACTGCAGAAATAATGCCCGTCTCTGGCTACTGGCGAGAGAATAAAATCCTCTTCCGTTGCAGCATTGCTATTACGCATCTGCAAGGTCTTCTGGAAGGCATAGAGCAGTGTGCTGAAGAAGCTCGCATTGGCAGCATTGGCTTCGAAATCCGCAATGAGCTCTTTGAGATTAGAGCCTTCTGACAACTGTATGCCTTTGTTCTTAAAGGCATTGATGATATCCTTTGTAGGCTCATAATCCACCATCTGCTTATATCCCTTGTCGTCTATTCGCATCACGATTCGCTTGCCATAAGTACTGACCGTCCAAAGGTTCTGATAGTCCGTTTGGAAAGTCTTAAACTTACGGTAGTTGAACTCAAATTCGATATTGCCATTCTTCAACTCAATGCGCTCCATCTTCATCAGGAATTCTTTCCGCTTTTCGGCATTCGTGATATCATTGAAATTAAAATGATTCACAAAGCCTGTCACGGGGTCTATCTTTGAAGTATATGCAGCAGGGATGTAAAACAAGAAGCCACTCTGTTTGCTAAGTCTTTGGAAACTGACAAACTTCTGCGCCATTTGGTAGCCTCTGAGAATACCACCCTCTTCGCCTGCCTCGCGATCCTTGAAGGACAGATAGTTCAGTTTATCAATCAGCATCTTCTCGAACTTCTGATAGACCTGACGCTCTACCTTGAAGCGACCACGCTTAAATCCAAAGTTCAAATCCTCCAATACCACGATGGCATTGTTTTCAATCATCATCTTTGAAATCTCGTGGATAACAGCAGAAAGGAAACCCTCTTTCAAATCCTTAATCTTTCCCACACTATCCCAACTCTTACGAGCCTCGTCACGTTCTTTTTCGCGCTGTTCCAACTTAGCTTGATAGTTGTAGCTATTCACCACATTGAACGTCTTCTGCTTTAAGATTTCTCCACGCTGATTAATCAATGTGAGGTAAATCAGATGACGCTCACCACGGTCTATTCCAATGATATTCACATCAGGATTGTCTTTCAGATAGTTCAGCACATTCTCATTGATATACTCATTACCCTCTGCATTGACATTGAAGGTAAGGGGGACATGGAAAAAGTATTCCTGCCTGGTATATCTGCGGTCTTTGATGATCTCGTGGGTGACATCCTTCACGATGACCTGATCCATATACTGCTTTTCTGCTGCTGTCAGTTCGCTTTCATTCTTCTTGCCATTATAGAACTGATATAGGCTACGATAGATAGATTCCGGTATCGGCATTCCACTCTTATCCCTACGATTGAGCATCTTTGAACCCATTTTATGCGATACAGGTTTCTTGATGCTTTGAGGGCGGCAGAATAACTCCGCCTGGCCATTCAGTTTCAGCACCAGATTGCTGAGATTCTCGTCAGTAAAGAGATTCTCCCAATAGAGCGTATGTAGATTCTTACGGCCATGAGCACCTTCTGCGTAATCCTTATTATATAGCTGGAAGAGATACAACTGGCCAGTATTTATCCAGTCGTTGATTTGCCTGACAGGGATATCAGAGAATGAAATCTTATATGCCTGATTGGCTATATCACGATAGAAGCCAGCGATATCTTCATACGCCTTTGTATCAGCAAACTGGAAATTGAACTTACTCCAGTCTGGATGACGATTAATCCCATCCTTATAGAAATCGATCAGATCATGCAGGTCAGCAAGTTTGAAATTGGGCGAACCTTTCTTAAAGGTCTCTTCCTCCTTGATCCTCAATATATGTCTGGACGGATTAAAAGTATCAAGCCCTTTCTTGGAGAAGAACACCTTTGGCAACATCTTGTTGGGACCAGGTATCAATTTATACACCATCTTGCGGTAATGGCTTTCATCCGCTGACCATTTCTGATTTAGGTTAGGCATATTCTGGGCATTCATGATTCCCAGATAGGATAAGCCGTCTTTGAAAAGCAGAATGGCCTTATTGGCTCTTTCCTTGTTCTGGTCCCATCCGTCAGCTAAAGAGGGAGTTTCAAAGTTCAGTTTGAACTTCTTGACATCAGAAGGCTTTTGAGTGAGATAATTTCTTACCTTATTATATAACAAGAAGAGCGTATCAAGTTCCTCATAGAGAGGGATAAACTCATTATAGAAAAGCTTATCAACCTCGTACTCTTCTGGCACTACAAGAACGGAGCACTTATGACAGAGTTCCATAAAGGCATCCAATAGGCTTTTTACAACTTCCGTACCCATTGGGTTGTTCAGGAACTTATGCTTTTCATCATTATCACACCACATGATAAACTGTACCCAATGACCATTGATGGCATTTATGATTTGTTCAAGGTCAGAAAAATAGAGAGAAAAACGGAATTCGTCATCAAAGCACAAATCTGACAGGCAGTATGCTTTGCGGGAGAGAAAAGCATCAATCTTTTTCTTGTTCTTTGCAACAGAGATGTCACCATATAGTTCTATCGCTCTTTCTTTCAGCTTTTCTTCGATATAACTCCATTTTCCAAATACTTTCTGCGATACTTCTGACAACTTGTTTGCCGCGATGCAGATACCATCAGGACGATAAATATCTATCACCTGCAGTAATACAGATAAGCTACTTACGACATTTACATCTTTACCATCTATTTCGCAAGAGAACATGTGGTGCTGGAATTGACAAATAGAAGTCTTCAGCTCTTCATCTGTTTTTATCTGTTCAGGTATATAGGATAATGTCTCGCGGTCAGACAATATCTGCTTAAATAGCGGAATCATTGTCAAAGCCTTCCTAGGACCTGCCAATTCTTTATGCTGCTGACGATAGAGATTTGAGAATTCGTTGATACCACGAAATTTCTGCTTACCCTCTTCACTCACACCGCCAATCACACGGTTAAAGAAATCGATGCCGTCCTGTGTTAGAAGAGAGTTATAGAAATCGAGCGAGAAAATATCGTCGATCATCACGCCCTCTAAGAAAGGCAGCATCTCTTCTGATGCCTGTTGGATAACCTCAGGACAAGTGTTCTTGATAGTGTAATACACCTCCAGATTGGAAAGAAATTTAGGAAAGTTATCGTGTACCAATCTATAAGGTACCCCCGTACTGATGGCATCAGGACTATAGATATTATTCCTGTTTTCCTGGAAACCAATGAAATAAGATGCAAAACCATGGAATGATTTCAATGCCTCATCGTCACTATATTCTGGCAAGACTGAGGTAATCAGATCGCTGGGTGTAGCAGCTGTCAGTTCCTTGAAATGTTTGAAATCCTTGATGGCTGCTGCTATCTGTTTGCGCATCATCGTCTGTTCTGCTTCAAGGCGTTTCTTGGCTTCATCGCTCTTTGTCTTTTGATAGTCCTCAATGGCTTCTTTAAGGGGATTCCAGTCAAGATGTATATTCTTCATGGATTCGCGGATGCAGACCTTATGGTAATCGTCAATGAGTTTCTTGACTACTGGATAATCAACAGCTTTATTCTCATCATTTTCCAACACTTTATTCTTATCGATCCATTCCTGAGTTTTCCCAATGGGTCTAAGTTCAAAGCGCAGTGTCTTTGATACAGGATAGATTCCGATAAATTGTTTCAGGTTCTTCATATGCCTTTTATTTTTAAGTTTGTGCAAAGATAAGAACTTTTTCTTAATTCACCAAATTATTCTCCATCATTTTTCCAATCTGTGGAAAGGCAGAGAAAATACAAAAAAGTGCTAAAAATCTACGATTTTAGCAGAAAATGGTTCCTTATGTGTGGAGTTATCAGAATTTATGTGTATATTTGCCATTGATAAACAGAAAATTGTTATGGGAATAAAAAGAAACAAATTAGCAGAGCCTCAGTGGGATTTTCTGGACTATGCCGAAATAAGTAAAGAGGACTTGTTTTCTGCCGAACGTTGGGGGAAAACCGTTGATTGGTATATCATCCTAAATCAGGTAGAGAAAACACGGAATGCCAGTCAGATGATAGACATTAAAATCTATCCTTCGTCATTATTCCTCACCGCCATAGACCTATTTGAGGCCAATCTTCTTATGGTGGACGACCTATTCTATCACCTCACGGGCATTAGAATGACTGAGACTAAGATTTATTTTGAGGAAGTGCGGAACAAGCTGGGCTTTTGGAATATGGACAGTTATAAGGTATTAAATCAGATATGCGAGGAGCTCCTGCAAGCAAATGTCCCGTTGGTACGATGCCTCAAACAGAAGCCTATGTGGGACATTTCTCTTAAAGTGATTGAAAAAAGCCCTATGTCAGCTGCCTGGATAGGCTCAGCCCCCATCTATCCAGACCCTATTCCAGGAGGGAGCGCATATGAGTATGCGCGCGAATGCTATGAGACGGCTGAGATAGACCAGGAGGCTTTGGCCACTCAGATTGCTCATATTCATGATCTTATACGACACTATCACTTTTATCTCTGGGGTATTTACGGGAAATTCACTGACTTCTCCCGTTTGTTGGAGCAATTCTGTCAAAGCGAAAAAGCCCAAACGGAGTATATAGAACCATGGCGGCACGACTTCGATGGAACGCGTGACAGCCTAATTGCCAAAATGGAAAAAGACCCGAAACTTGGTCCATGGGTGAACAAATACGACCATCTCCCCAAAGTGGAAGATATTCAGAATCAACTGTTTTTTGACGATAAAGGCTCCTCTTCGCCTGCGAACGAGGAAGAGTGCTACAACACCGACAACTGGATATCGATCCTTACCGTCGCTGCTGTCCTGCAGGAATACGACGAGCAACATGCGACTGACACCGCGACCAACAAGGATGACGATGAAATCCTTCTGACGAAGCTATCTATGTTCTTTAATGACGAAAAAATAGCCAAACGGTTTTTGAAGGCAGCCCGAACGATGGAAGACAGACAGATCATTGCCTTATTGAAGCATTATAAGAAATACGGTAATTGTACTGATACATCGAAAGCTTTGTGGTATGTACTTAATGAAGCAGGAGTGTACACTGCAGGATACTCAAATTGGAGCGCACAGATTTAACCATATTATATATAATCTGTACAAACAAAACGATGGGAATTGGCCTGTGCCAACTCCCTTTTTTATGCCTGACTGGATTGAAAATGGACTAAAACTGGATTAATATTTGATTGTTGAAAAACAGTCCTTTTTTCGTATCCAACCTTCCATCTAAACGCCGTACATTTGCAGCGAACATCACGAATTGGTGAAACCAGGTCAAAGTCTGTGATTGCTCATGTCGATCTCATAAAAGAGTCATATTGAAGTCATATTCAACTCTAATTGAACTCTAATTGAAGTCATAATGAACTCTAATCGGACGCTAATTGACCGTAGTCTCCAAGGGTAGGATTATTATTCTTTCTAAACACATTAAAATTATGAAAGAAATCACTGTAAAGGTTGACGGCTCCTCTAACCGTCATGTGAAAAACCCGAAGACCACTGCACAGACTTTGCAGCGTGTCTTGGTAAAGGC